>Ga0070680_100000029_pt1 | contig 74849 bp, 62 predicted proteins | sample KBSC73BmetaG_FD_64672 | JGI IMG/M metagenome (GOLD analysis project Ga0070680, IMG submission 64672) | Corn rhizosphere microbial communities from Kellogg Biological Station, Michigan, USA - KBS C7-3B metaG | ecosystem: Host-associated > Plants > Roots > Rhizosphere | place: USA: Michigan...
TTCCGGCCTGCTCGCCGACAACGGTATCGCGCTCAATGGAGTCGTGCTGCTGTCGACCGTGCTGAATTTCGAATATTCGTCCCAGGCGCGCGGCAACGACATCGGGTTCATCAACTTCATTCCGACGTACGCCGCCACGGCGTGGTACCACAAGAAGCTGCCGCCCGACCTGCAGAGGCTCACGGTGCAGGAAGTGGCCGCGCAGGCCGAGCATTGGGCAGCAAACGAGTACGCGTCGGCATTGATGAAGGGCAATCGCCTGTCGGCCGCCGAGCGCGCGGCGACGATCGATCAGATGGCGCGCTTCACGGGATTGCCAAAGGACGTAATCGACCAGTGGGACCTGCGCGTCTCACTTGGCACATTCGACTCCGAGCTGTTGCGGGACGAGCACGCGACGGTCGGGCGACTGGATGGCCGGTTCACCGGATTCGCGCCGATCAGCGGCGGCCGAGGCGGCGGATTCGGCGTCGGCGATCCGAGCGACATCAGCATCCGCAACTCATTCACCACCGTGCTGACCGACTACACGCGCCGCGAGCTGGGTTACAAGGACGAGGACATGTACTACATCCTCGGCGGCGGCATCGGACACTGGGATTATCCGCAGAACACGTACGCCACGGTCGTGCCGAATCTCGAGCGCGCGTTCGCGAAGAATCCGTACATGCGCCTGTTCGTCGCCGAAGGCTATTACGACGCGGCGACGCCGTACTTCGCGGTCGAGTACACGCTCGCGCACATGTCGATCGATCCGCGCGTGGCGCACAACAACATCACCACCGACCGCTTCACCGCTGGTCACATGATGTACATCGATGCGCCGTCGATGAGCAAGCTACGAAGCGACCTGCAACGCTTCTACGACGCCGCGGAGCATCCGGTGCTGCCTTGACGCCGGCACCGGATGCGGTCCTGCTTCATGGCCCGGCCGGCTGCGCCGGGTGGGCCATGAACAAGGGCCCCCACTGCGGAATCTTCCACGGATTGTCGCGGAGGGCCTGCGGCTCGGTGCCGGGAATGAAATACTCCGGGTAGCGCTGCGACGGCGAAGTTTCCGGCGTCGCGAGGTCGGCGGTGGTGCGATCCAGCTCGGCGTACACCATGCCGTCGGGCGGCGGACCCCAGCTCGGCGCGCTGCGTCCCGCGTAATACTTCGCGATCATCTGCCCCCAGATCGGCGCCGCGAGTCCGCCGCCCACGGCACCCGGCGTGATCGTCTTCTCCTTGTCGAAGCCGAGCCACACGCCCGCGACGAGATTCGGCGTCATGCCGAGAAACCACACGTCGCGATTGTCGTTGGTCGTGCCCGTCTTGCCCGCGATCGGAATCGATGACGGCACGACGCGGCGCGCGCCCACGCCGCTGCCGCGATTCGTCACTTCCTTCATCATGTCGCGCACGATGAACGCGACGCGCGGATCGAGCACCTGCTGCGGCGTCGAGGGCGGACGTTCGAACACCTCGCGCCCATTCGGATCGACGATGCGCGTGATGAACCGCGGTTGCACCACTGCTCCATTGTTCGCGAACGCGGTGTACGCCGCCACGAGATCGATCGGGTGCACCACCGAGGCGCCGATCGCGCTCGCCGGCACCGGATCCATCGGCGTCGTGATCCCGAGCTGCTGCGAGAGTGCGGCGACGGAATCCATTCCCACGCGCATGCCGAGCTGGATCGCGACCAGGTTGCGCGAGTGCACGAGCCCTTCGCGAATCGTCATCGGGCCGAGGAACTTCCCGTCGATCTCCTCGGGCTTGTAGATGTCGCCAGAAGGCAGCGGAATCGCGAGCGCCGTGTCGGGCACGATCGCATTCCCCGGTATGCTGTCCTCGATCGCCTTCGCGTAGACGATCGGCTTGATCGCCGATCCGGGCTGCCGCAGCGAGAGCATGGCGCGATTGAATGGCGCGCGGGCGTAATTCCGTCCGCCGACGAGTGCGCGTACGTCGCCGGTAAGCGGATCCAGGGCCACGACCATGCCTTGCAGATAATCCGTCTGCCTGCCCCGCGCGGCGGCTTCCGTCAGGTGCGAGTAGCCTTTCTGATGCTCGATGCGAGTCGTGCCGTCGCGCAGTGCCGTCACCGCTTGGCGCTGGAGTGCGGGATCGAGCGTCGTGTACACCCGGTATCCCCCCGCCATCACCGGAATCCCGGCGCGCTCCGCCTGCTTGCGCACGGCATCCACGAAGTAATCCGCCGGCGCGGACATTCCGGCGTCCTTGGCGGTCACGACCGGCTCGCGTTCAGCCTTGGCGCCCGCGGACGGCGTAACGAAACCCTGGTCGACCATCTTCTCGAGGATCAGATTCCGGCGCGCCATCGCCGTCCTGGGATGTGAGATGGGATCGTACTCCGGCTGGGACTTCGGCAGGCCGGCCAGCGTTGCCGCCTCGGCCAGCGTGAGCTGCGCCGCTCCGTGACCGAAGTAGTGCCAGGCGCCCGCATCCACGCCGTACCATCCACGACCGAGGTCGATCTGATTCAGATACGCCTCGAGAATCTGCGCCTTGCTGTAGTGCTTCTCCATCTCGCGCGCAGCCTGCTGCTCGTGGAACTTGCGCGACAATCCCGCCGTACCGCTCACCTCGCGGCGATCGATGATGTCCGGGTGCATGTAGCCGACGAGCTGCTGCGTGATCGTGCTCGCCCCGCCCCGATTCTCATTGAGGATCTTGCCCTTGATCGCGCCGAGGACGCCGATCACGTCCACGCCGTCATGCTCGTAGAAGCGCTGATCTTCGATCGCGATGAACGCCTCCGATACGTACTTCGGCAACGACTTGAGCGAGACGTTCGTGCGGATCTCGCGGCCCACTTCGCCAATGCGCGAGCCATCCCGCGCGTAGATGATCGACGACTGGGGCAACGAGACGATCTGCCAGGCCTCGCCCGTGCCGTGCGCCGGGTCCTGCGCGGCGGCCGAGCCGCTCGCGGCGACCGAAAGCGCAACGACGAGCGCCGCACGCATGGCGCGGCGCTTATCTGAACAGTCCTTCACGTACGAGCTCCTCTGCGACTGAATGGTGCAACACCGAAGGGTGGGCCGTGTGTTCCATGACGATTCGCCTGCCGGTCGCGGAACACGCCCCGCAGCGCCGAGACGGTCGCGCCGCCTGGGGGTGCCCTCCCCCGCGGGCTCGCTCGCCCGTAGTCTTCAGCCATGGCCTCTCTCGTTCATCTGGCGCTGGCCCAGCTGAAGCCGCGCAAGGGCGACTACGACGCGAACCTGCGGCGGCTCGGACAGCTCTTTGCGCAGCTCGATGGCCTCGAGCCGAGGCCGATGGTGCTGGCACTGCCGGAGAGTGCTCTCACCGGCTACTTCCTCGAGGGCGGAGTGCGAGACAATGCCGTCACCGCCGGCACCCTGGCTCGCGATCTGGATGAAACCTATCGCGGCGCCGTGACATCGCCCGCGCCGCTCGACGTCGTCGTCGGGTTTTACGAGATCTGGAACAACAAGTTGTACAACAGCTCGCTCTACGTCACACTCGGCCAGGGCGAGCCGATCGTGCGGCACGTACACCGCAAGGTGTTCCTGCCGACATACGGCCTGTTCGACGAGGAGCGGTTCGTCGAGCGCGGACGCAGCATTCGCGCCTTCGACACGCCGTGGGGACGCGCCGCGATGCTGGTGTGCGAGGACGCCTGGCACAGTCTCACCGCGACCGTCGCCGCGCTCGATGCGGCGCAGATCATCTTCGTCGCCGCGGCACCGCCGGCCCGCGGTGCGTGGCCGCGGCCCGATGGCGTACCGGGACCGGCGAGTGTTGGACGGTGGGAGCGTCTCATTCGCGACATTGCCGACGAGCACGGCGTGTTCGTGACGCTGGCCAATCTCGTCGGCACCGAAGGTGGAAAAACCTTCCCAGGTGCGTCGCTCGTCGCCGGGCCGCGCGGCGACGTTCGCGGCCGGGCACCATTGTGGGAGGACGCGCTGCTCTCCGTGACCGTCGACCTGGCCGACGTCACGCGCGCACGCGCCGCGATGCCGTTGATCGCCGACCTCGAAACGATGGTGCCGCATCTGCGGGCCAGCATCGACGACGTGATGGCGAGCGTGCCCGCGGTACTGGCGTACGATCCGGCCGCCGACGGCGCGTCGCCGAACGGTCGCCCGCACGGCCGAGCAGGCGCATCTGCCGGAGTTCGCATCGTCCGCGTCACGCCCGCGTGCGAACAGCCGGCCGCACCGCTTGGCATCGACGGCCCTCTGACGGAGCAATGGCTCGTCAGCTTCATTCGCGACGAGATGGCGCGCCGCAACTTCGAGTCCGCCATCGTCGGACTCTCCGGCGGCGTCGACTCCGCCGTGACCGCCTTCCTTGCCGCCAAGGCGCTCGGACCGAAGAACGTGCTCGGCGTCCGAATGCCGTATCGCACGTCTCACCGGGAGAGTCTCGACCACGCACAGCTCGTGATCGACGCGCTCGGCATCCAGTCGCGCACCGTCGACATCAGCGGCGCCGTGGATGCGTATCTCGCCAATGAAGCCGATGCCGACGCGGGCCGCCGCGGCAACGTGATGGCGCGCATGCGCATGATCACGCTGTTCGATCTCGCCGCAAAGCATCGCGGTATTCCGCTCGGCACCGGCAACAAGACCGAGCGGCTGTTCGGCTATTTCACCTGGCATGCAGACGACTCGCCGCCCATCAATCCGCTCGGCGATCTGTTCAAGACGCAGGTGTGGGAGCTGGCACGGCACCTCGGAGTACCGGAGGTGATCGTCAGCAAACCGCCGACAGCGGATCTCGTCGCGGGCCAGACCGATGAAGCCGATCTCGGCGTGAGCTACGCCATCGCCGACGAGCTGCTCAACTGGCTCCTCAGCGGCTACAGCCCCGCCGAGCTGGTGGAACGCGGCTTCGATGCGCGGCTGGTCGATCTGGTGCGCAAGCGCGTCGAAGGCACGCACTGGAAACGGCGGCTGCCCACCGTCGCCATGATCAGCCCCACGGCAATCGGCGAGAGCTACCTGCGGCCGGTCGACTACTGAACGAGCCGCGGGCGTCCGCATGGCGGACGCCCGCTTCGTTCATGCAGCGCGTGCGTACGCGAGACTGACGGCGCGTCGGGCGCAACGCTTCAGCGCGCGATGCACCACGCGCGCATGCGCGATGAAGTTCAAGCCCGCCCAGGGATATTTGACGAAGAATTCAGTCGGCAGCAGATCGCCCTTCAGGCGATTGCACCGCGCGCACGCGAGCACGACGTTGCCTGGTGCATGCGCGCCGCCATGCGACAGCGGATACACGTGATCGAGCGTCGCGAAATCGAATTCGAGGGGAGCGGCACAATAGACGCAGCGGCGGCCGCAATCCCGCATGGCCGCGCGCTTGATGGCCCGCTTCTGCTCGGATGGACGATGCCTGGCCCGCCGCGGTGCACGCGGGACTCGGGGAAGAGAGACATGGTGAACGTGCGAACGTCGTGACAATGTCACCTCTCTAAAAAGGCGACACCCCGCCGCGGGAAGATTCCCGTGGCGGGGTGTCGCGCCGATCAGTGATGTGCCGGCCGTGTGCAAACGCGTCTCAGGGCGCCGCTCTCGTCCTCGCGGCGCACGACGATCGTGATGATGTCGGGCGGGTTGGTTCATTGTCCTCCGGCGGGACGCGCGGCATCGGCCGCGCGCGCCATACAAATGCAATCGTGCACCGGATCGCGCAAGAGGCCGCCGGCGCAATTCTCAGGCGGCGTCTCCCGCGTCGGAATTCGGCTCGTACAGCAACTCACCATGCGCACCTTCGCGAATGCGCCAGCGATCCGCCTTGGACGGCCGCGGTGCGGGCGCACGCGACGGCTCCCGCGCCGGCGAGCGCGATTCGTTGAACACGGGAACGGACACCGGCCGTTCGATCTCGCGTGCCGACGACGCTTCGATGCGCACCGGATCGCCGAGGGCCGAGATGAGCCGCGCCGCGTAGGCATCGAGCACCGTGCGATCCGGCATCTGCGAGCCGTTGAACGGCAGCGGAATATCGAAGCCGTCGCCGACGCGTCGCGGAATGATGTGCACGTGATAGTGCGGCTCGTCCTGGCCAGCCGCCGCGCCGCTGTTCACGACGATATTCAAGTCTTCGCATCCCGTCACGCGCCGGATTGCGCCCGCCAGGCGCATGGTCACGTGAAACAGGTGCATCCCGATCTCTTCGGGCACGTCGAGCAGCGATTCGTAGTGCTCGCGCGGCACGACGAGCACGTGGCCGTTGTTCACGGGCTGAATGTCCATGAACGCAATGGCATCCGCGTCCTCGTAGCAGATGGACACCTCGGCGGAGCCCCGAATGAGATTGCAGAACGTGCAGTGAGCCGGGTCGTGAGGGCGCGTGTTCATGAGTTTGGAAAGTGCACGGACGATGCCAGCACTTTCGAGCCGCTCCGGCGCGATCGGCGATCCGCAATCCCGCACGCCGCAGGCAGGCGTTAACTTCCAAGGACTCGCTTCAACACACGCGGAGACTCATGGCCACCATAACGCGTGCCGAGCGGAAGAACGCCGCCGGCCTCACCCGCGACCAGCTCATCGGCGCCTACCGCACCATGCTCCTGTCGCGGCGCCTGGACGACAAGGAGATCCAGCTCAAGCGGCAGAACAAGATTTTCTTCCAGATTTCGGGCGCCGGCCACGAGGCCGTGCTGACTGCCGCGGGCTTCCTGCTCCGCCCATCGTACGACTGGTTCTTCACCTACTATCGCGACCGCGCGCTGTGTCTGCAGCTCGGCATGACGCCGGAAGAGATGCTGCTCTCGGCCGTCGGCGCCGCCAGCGATCCGAATTCCGGCGGCCGGCAGATGCCGAGCCACTGGGGCCACAAGCGGCTGAACATCGTCTCGAACTCGTCGCCCACGGGCACCCAGTTCCTCCAATCGGTCGGTGCGGCCGAAGCCACCCTCCGTGCCAAGCTGATCGGCATCACGGAGGGCTTCGAGAAGGATGAAGTCGTCTTCTGCTCCACCGGCGAAGGTACCACGAGCGAAGGTGAGTTCTGGGAGTCGCTGAACAACGCGACAAACCTCAAGCTGCCCGTCGTCTACCTGGTGGAGGACAACGGCTACGCGATCTCGGTGCCGGTGGAGGTGAACACCGCCGGCGGCAGCATCTCGAAGCTCGTCTCGTCGTTCCCCGGACTGCACGTCGAGGAAGTCGACGGCTGCGATCTCATCGCGAGCTACGGCGCCATGCAACGCGCGGTGGAGTACGCACGCCAGCGAAAGGGCCCGGCGCTCGTGCACGCACACGTCATTCGCCCCTACTCGCACTCGCTGTCGGATGACGAGGTCATGTACCGGCCGCCGGAGGAGCGCGAGGCCGACGCGAACCGCGACCCGGTCACGCAATTCCCCAAGTGGCTCGTGTCCGAAGGCTACGCCACGGACGCCGAGATCTCGCGCATCCAGGAAGAGGTCGAGGCGGAAGTGCTCGCCGCCACGGACGCGGCACTCCCGGCCGAGCAGCCGGGTCCCGAGACGATTTACAATTTCGTCTATTCGCCCGATGTCGATCCGTGCAGCGAGCAGTTCGACACGGAGGACGATCCGCAGTTCTCCGGCGATCCGACGACGATGGTCGACCTGCTCAACGCCTGCATGAAGGACGAGATGCGCCGCGATGAGAAGATCGTGATGTTCGGCGAGGACGTGGCCGACGTGTCGCGCGATCGCTATCTCGGCAAGGTCAAGGGCAAGGGCGGCGTATTCAAGGTGACCTGGGGCCTGCAGAAGGAATTCGGCGCCGCGCGGGTCTACAACTCCCCGCTGGCCGAAGCCACGGTGGTTGGCCGCGCGATCGGGCTAGCGCTCCGCGGATTCAAGCCGGTCGTCGAAATCCAGTTCTTCGACTACATCTGGCCAGCATACATGCAGCTGCGCAACGAGCTGGCAACGATGCGCTGGCGGTCCAACAACGACTTCGCCGCGCCGGTCGTGGTCCGCACGACCTACGGCGGCTACATCCGCGGCGCGATCTATCACTCACAGACTGGCGCCTCGCTGTTCACGCACTGTCCTGGATTGCGCGTGATTTGCCCCGCGACGGCGCTCGATGCCAACGGACTGCTCCGTACCGCAATCCGCTGCGAGGATCCGGTGATCTTCCTCGAGCACAAGCACCTCTACCGGCAGACGTACAACAAGGGCGCCTACCCGGGATCGAACTTCATGATTCCGTTCGGCAAGGCGAAGATCGTCCGTGAAGGAACCGACGTGACGATCGTGACGTACGGCGCCACCGTGCAGCGGGCGTTCACCGCGGCGAATCAGATGGCCGAATCCGGTCTTTCGGCCGAAGTCATCGACCTGCGGTCCCTCTCGCCGTGGGACCATGAAACCGTTTACGCCTCGGTGAAGAAGACGAACCGGGTGCTCGTGCTGTACGAGGATTCACTCTCCTGGGGCTTCGGCGCCGAAATCGCCGCGCGGATCGCCGACGACTGCTTCGCCTGGCTGGACGCGCCGGTCAAACGCGTGGCGTCGACCGACACCTTCGTCGGCTACGCTCCTCGCCTGGAGGATTCCATCCTTCCGCAGATCGACGACGTCAAGCGGGCTTGCGAGGAGCTGGCTCGGTTCTGAGCGACTCGCTCCCGCGGTACGACGAAGGACCAGCCTGACGGCTGGTCCTTTCGTGCCTGGAGCCGGCTCAAATCGTCCTGTGACATAAGTCCGCTGGGACTGTGATCCGTCCGATTGACGGCCGCCTCACGAACAACCAGTGTAGCGTGCTGATCCTCAGCGGTCGCGGATCCGCCACGACGAGTCGCCGCAGGTTCCCGCTCCTCGCCTCCATGCGCATTCGATCCCGTCCGTTCGCGACAGCCCTTCTGGCCCTGGCCGCCGTCACCTGTACTGACGGCCCATCGGCACCGTCCGGCAGCGCCGGCCGATCCGCCGCCATCGCCTTTGCGCCGGTATTCTCTCAGGCCGCGACCCGAACGGCCGTGCTCCTCGGACAATTCGGAATCTCGTACGACCATGTCCGCGTCGTGATCGTGCGGCCGCCGGTGGACACGGTGCGAGACACGACCATCGCATTCACCACCGGTGATGCAGCCATGAATCTCGATCTGACGGTTCAGGTCGAGAAGGACGGCGAGCTGTTCGACGCCTCGATCGACTACATCGGTGCAAGTGGAGTCGTCTTTCACGGTCATGGCGAGGTGCGCGCGCACCCGATTGACGAGCCAGCGACGGACTCGCCCGTCATCGTGCTGAACTACGCCGGTCCTGGCGCCGCGGCTGCGCATATCAGCATTCAGCCGCACGATCTCACGCTCCTCGCGAGCGATTCGACGAAGACGCTCACCCTGACCGCCGTCGATTCGTCCGGCGCAACGGTCGACCCGCCTCCGTTCGCCTGGTCCACGTCCGACGGCACGCTCGCGACGATCACGTCCAAGGGCACGCTGCAGCCGCTCGGCCATCGCGGCACCGTTACCGTCACGGCTACGACCGTCACGGGGCTCACCGATAACGCGGCTGCGACGCTCACGCTGCCGGCAGTTGCGATCGCCTTGGTCAGCGGCGGAGGCCAGACCGGCGTCGTAGGCGCAAATCTCCCGAATCCGGCCGTCGTCGAAGTGCGCGCCGCCGACAGCCTCGGCGTCGCTGGCGTGACCGTGATCTTCGCCGCGCCAGCCGGTGGGAGCGTCGGTCCGACCACCGCCGTGACGGACGCGAACGGACGGGCTTCGGCGTCGCTCAAGCTTGGCGCCGTCGCCGGTCCGCAGAGTTTTGTCGCCACCGCGCTGCAGTACAGCGTCGCCATTCCAGCGACTGGCATCGCCGGCGCGGTCGCGTCAATGGTATTCGTCGATCCGACCACGCTGGCACCGCTCGCAGGCGCGCCATCGGTCGTGACGCTCGTGGGCGCAACGCTTCCCACAACGACGCCGGCCGTCAAGCTGACCGATGCGAACGGCAATCCGGTGCCGAATGCTCCCGTGAACGTCGACATGCGCTCCGCGACGCAGTCGCTCGGCATCGCGCAGCTCCTCACGGATACAAAGGGCATCGCTCGACTCAGCGCGCTCTCGATTCCAACCGCTGTGCAACAGACGCCGGGCACTCTGTCGTTCGTCGTCAGCAATCCGTCGCTGGCCGCCGGCAGCACATTGACGCTCCCGGTCGAGGTGCTCGGCGTCGTCGCCGCGCTGCAGCCGGTGAACGGCGTCGTGAGCACGACGGTAGGCAACCCGCTCGGCAGCTCGCTCTACCCCGCGTTCGTCGCCGTGGACGCGAACGGCACACCGGTTCCGAACGACACCGTCACGTTCAGCGCGCAGGGCATTTGCACCTTCGCCGGCTCATCCGGCACGACGCTGATTACGGACAGCGCAGGTCGCGCCGCGCTCTCCGCGGCCACGTTCACGTTACCGGTCACGGCACCCGGGTCATGTCTCGTGGAAGCGACGACGACGTCAGGCGTCGACATTCCGGGTGCGTACGCGTCCGTGGTGGTTGCGCCGAGCGGCGTTGCAACGTGGCTCGGCGGCACGACCGACTGGGCGACGGGCTCGAATTGGAGCAGCGGCAGCGTACCAACATCGTCGCAACCGGTGTTCGTGCCCGCCTGGATCGTCAATCATCCAATGCTCCTGGGCTCAGCGACGGCTGGCAGCATGTCGCTGGAAGCCGGCGCTTTCCTGGACCTGAATGGCAACGTGCTGACGCTCGCCGGCGATCTGACGGGAAACGCGGCAACCATCGTCGACAACGTCGGGAATGGGGCGCTGGTGCTGGCGAAAGGAAGCCCCGGAAATATCGATGCGGTCGTGTCGGCGTCCGTCACCATTGGTGCAGCATCGTGTAATGGCACGAGCTACACCGTGAGCGGCGTGTTCACGGTCAGCGGTTCACTGACGCTGAACTGCCCACTCGACCTGGGCGCAACACAGCTCGCCGTTTTGAAGAACCTGCTGGTGCAGAATGGCGGCACGCTAAAGATGACTCAGCCGAGCACCGCGGTGGTCAAGGGCGACGCGACATTCGGAGGAGCCAGTGAAACGGGTTTGCTCTCCAATGGCTTGCTGCAGGTCGGCGGGAACTTCACTCAGCTCGCGACGGCGAGCGCGGCGGCGTTCTCCGCGGATTCCGGCTTCACCGTGGAGCTGACCGGCGCACTTCCGCAGAGCGTCTCATTCGCCACGCCTGGCACCGGCACGTCGACGTCTCGCTTTGCGGCTTTGCAGGTTGACCCCGGCGCGAACGTGACGTTCGCGTCCGCCGTGTCGACCATTGGTACACTCGTGCAGAACGGGACACTCAACGCGCTCGCCGGTGACACGCTCACCTTTGCCGGCGCGAGCGAGTTCAACGCCGGCTCAACGACAAACCTGCCAACCGGTGCCGCCGCAACTTTCATGGCGAGCACGCTGTTCGGTGGCGGCTCGACACTCGCGCTCGATGGCGGCATGACGGTGGTGTTGCCCGGCACCGTGAAGTTCGATGTGACGTCGACGATCTCAGGCTCCGGCACCTTTTCGCTGCTGCAGGGCGCCACGTGCACCCTGAGCGCCAGCGCAACCGTTTCCGTCCTGCTGAAGCCTTCGCTGAGCGTCTGTCAGCCCATTCCCTGAGGCCGGAGCTCCGATTCAGCGGCGGCGGCCGGCTGCGCGCGTCCGCTGGGTAAGTTTCCAGCGACATGCTCCACATCAGCGTCTGGTTCTGGGCCGCGTTCATCGGCTTCATCCTGGCAATGCTCGCCCTCGATCTCGGCGTGTTCCATCGACACGCCCACGAGGTGCGGCCCAGGGAGGCGGCCATCTGGACGACCGTCTGGGTGCTCCTCGCGCTCGCGTTCGCGGGCGGGCTGACGCTGCACTTCGGCCGGCAAACGGGGCTGACCTTCCTCACGGGCTACGTGATCGAAGAGTCGCTCAGCGCCGACAACATCTTCATCATCGTACTCATCTTCGAGTACTTCCGCGTCCCGCGAAATTGTCAGCATCGCGTGCTGTTCTACGGCATCATCGGCGCGCTCATCATGCGCGGCATCTTCATCGCGCTCGGCGCGGCGCTCGTCAGCCGCTTCCACTGGATTCTCTACCTGTTCGGCGCGATGCTGGTCGTGACCGGCGTGCGCATGGCGTTCCGCAGCGAAGAATCGTTCAACGGCGACGACAATCGACTCGTTCGCCTGGTGCGCCGCATTCTGCCGCTCGCGAACGAATTCCACGGATCCAGCTTCTTCATCGTCGAAAACGGGCGGCGCGTGGCGACGCCGCTGCTGCTCGTGCTGCTGCTCGTCGAGCTGACCGATCTGCTGTTCGCCGTCGACTCCATTCCGGCGACGTTCGGCGTCACGACGGACCCGTTCCTCGTGTTCACCTCGAACATCTTCGCCGTGCTCGGACTCCGGTCGCTCTACTTCCTGCTCGCGGCCGTGGTCGATCGCTTCCATCTGCTGAAGTACGCCATCGCCGTCATCTTGGCGTTCGTCGGCGTGAAGATGCTGGGCGAGCCGTTCTTCGAGCTCGGCGTCCACGTTTCGCTGCTCGTGATCGTCGCCGTGCTCGCGGCGGCGATCGCCGGCTCGGTGCTGTGGCCTCAGCGGCGCTCGAGCGCGTCGCGAACATCGAGCAGGATCTCGAAGTAGAGCTGCTCGCGGCGGTAGGCGAAGTCGAGCGTGGCCATCTGGGCGTTGTCACCGGTCTCCTTCGCCCGCGCGAAGGCCTCGCGGTACATCTCGTCCAGGTTGGCCAGAATGCGTTCGCGGGAGCGTGACATGCGAATCTTCTCGAGAGCGTTGAGGGTCAGTCGCGGCGGGCTGTCGTCGGCGCGCTCGCGCGGGTCCGGCTCGGCGCGCTCGAGCAGATAGCGCCGCGCCGAATCCATCAGCATGCGCCGCGACTTCGGGAGGTTGTCCATTGAAGCGAAACGAAATCTTCGAGCGCGATGACTTTCGGTGCGTGTACTGCGGCGAAACGTTTCCGCCCGACGACCTGACGCTCGATCACGTGCAGCCGCGGGTTCGAGGCGGCGATCGATCGCATGGCAACCTAGTGACGGCCTGCAGAGCGTGCAACACGCGCAAAGGCGCGCTGCGACTGAGCGCGTTCCTGCACGAAGACGCGCATGCGCGCGAGACATTCTTCCAGCGCGCCACGCACGTCTGGCCGCGGCTGCTTCGCCTCGTCCGCGACGAACTTCTGGCGCTCGATCGCGGCGGCGCGCTGCGCGATAAGAAATCTTGATTCCCGCGGTCGCAGGCCGATCACGCCAGCCGATGAAACACCGCGTCTTCGACCACGCGTCCGTGTCGCAAGTGTTCGACGACGATCCGCTCCAGCAGCGCGGGCGTCACACTGGCGTACCATACGCCGTCGGGGTACACCACGACGATCGGTCCGTCGGCGCAGACGCCGAGGCACGGCGTCTCACCGCGCTTCACGCGGTCGGGCCCGAACAGGAGTCCTTCGCGCTGTAGCAGACCGGGCAACAGCCGGTAGAGCTCGCGGCCGCGATGGTCGGGCGAACAATATCCACCGACGCACACGATCACGTGTCGGCTGTACCGCTCCATGAACGGCGCGGGCGTCGGGGCGTTGGGCATGGGGGTGGATGAATAGCGCCGCGGGCATCGGGGCGCTACACATCCAGCGTGCGCAGACGACCGCGATGATCGACACCATCCGAGTTGGCGATCTTACCGTGCTTCGCGGCATGCCGGCGCGTGCCGCGCGCGGGCCGGTGCTGTTCGTGCACGGCTATTTTGCCGACGCATCGATCTTTGCCGGCTGGCTGGATTTCCTTGCGGCCCGAGGCACGCCGGCCTACGCCCTGAACCTGCGAGGCCGGGCGGGCAGTCACCCCGGCACGGACCTCGGCCGTGTGTCGATCGACGAGTTTGCCAGCGACGCGGAGACGGTCGCTCGGCACCTCGGCACGCCAGCCGTCGTCGGGCACTCGATGGGCGGGCTCATCGCGCAACTGCTGGCCGAGCGGCATGTCGTGCGCGAGGCGGTGCTCGTCTCGCCGGCGCCGCCGCGCGGAATCAGCGTCCTGTCACCGACGGTGACATTCAGACAACTCGAATATCTGCCGGCGATGCTGATGGGACGGTGCGTTCGGCCGTCGCGGCGTGTGATGCGGGCGCTCGTTCTCAATCATCTGCCGGCATCCGAGCAGGACGAGGTATTCGATCGTTTGATTCCGGACAGCGGCCGGGCCGCACTCGAGATGGCGCTGCGCGGTGTACCCGTTGACGCCCACCGGATTCACTGTCCCATGCTGGTGATCGCTGCGGGCGACGATCGGTTCATTCCAGCGCGCATCGCGCGGCGCATCGCCGCCAGATACGGCGCGCAGCTGGATCTCGTCGAGCAGCATGGCCACATGCTGCCGATCGAGCCCGGCTGGGAAGCGCTCGCCGCGACGGTGATTCGCTGGATCGATGCGCACGAGCCGCACCGACCCGGCGCGCACTGAGGGTGATATCTTTGAACGAGACACCGCCCGCACGGAGCGCCCGCATGCCAGCCGTCGCCGAACGCCAGGATCCCGCCATCGCCGCCAAGGGATACGCGCATCCGGAAGCACTCGTCAGCACCGAGTGGCTCGCGGCGCACCTCGACGATCCGGCCATTCGCATTCTCGAGAGCGACGAGGACGTGCTGCTCTATGAGACCGGCCACATTCCCGGCGCGTTCAAGATCGACTGGCACGCCGATCTGAACGATCCCGTGATGCGCGATTACATCTCGCGGGAACAGTTTCAGGAGCTGCTGCGCTCGCGCGGCATCGACGACTCCACCACGGTCATCTTCTACGGCGACAAGAACAACTGGTGGGCCACGTACGCCTTTTGGGTCTTCCAGTTGTTTGGATTCGCCAACGCACGCATACTCGACGGCGGTCGCACCAAGTGGGAGCGGGAGAACCGGCCCATGACCACGGACGCCCCTCGGCCGCCGCGCCGATCCGCTTATGTGGCGCCGGAGCGATCGGACGCGGCGTTCCGCGCCTTCATGCCCGACGTGCGAGCCCACCTCGAGCGCCGCGGGCGGCTCGTGGACGTACGGTCGGCGGACGAGTACACGGGCAAGAAGCTCCACATGCCCGAATACCCGCAGGAGGGCGCGATGCGCGGTGGACACATTCCGACCGCGAAGAGCGTTCCGTGGGCGCGAGCGGCGAATCCGGACGGCACGTTCAAGCCCGCGGCCGAGCTGCGCGCGATCTACGAGCAGGAGCAGGGACTGGCTCCGGCGGACGATGTCATCGCCTATTGCCGGATCGGCGAGCGGTCCAGCCACACATGGTTCGTGCTCCGCTATCTGCTCGGCTATGAGAAAGTTCGAAACTACGACGGGAGCTGGACCGAGTGGGGCAACGCCGTTCGCGCCCCGATCGAGCGATAACGCCACTGATCATGCCTTCCCCGAATCAACCATCCGCAAAGCAGAAGGCCGCCGCTGAGCCGGTGACCACCCGCACCGATGCGACCTGGCGCGGCGAACGCCTGTTCGATGCCGGACCCGCCGGACGCACACATCGCATCGATGCCAACTCCACGGAAGCCCCTGGCCCGGTTGAGGCGCTGCTCAATGCCGTCGCGACCTGCTCGGCGGTCGACGTCATCGACATCATCGCCAAACGAAAGACGCCGGTCGAGCGGCTGACGGTGCACATCGCCGCGGAACGTCGGGCCGATTTTCCGCGCCGCGTGCAACGGATGGAAATCGAGTATGCGATCGATGGCGCGGGGATCGAACGCGAGCACGCCGAGCGTGCCATCCAGCTGTCGTTCGACCGCTACTGCTCGGTCGCATCGTCGCTGGCGCCGGATATCGTTGTTGCCACGCGGCTCACGCTGAACGGCGAGGAATTCCCCGCCGTTCATCAGCGGATCTGGACGCCTACCGTCTAGTGCGCCTGCTCTCAGGCGCTGCGACGCTGCTGGGCAATCGCGGGCCTGAGATGCAAGCCGGCATCAACGGCGTACGTCGTCAGCTGTTCCTGCATGAGCCGTCGCCCGCGGAATAGCCGGGAACGCACGGTCCCAATCGGAACGCCCAGCAGCTCGGCGGCCGACTCGTACGATTGGTCGTCGACGTCCACGATGAGCAGTGTCGAACGGAACGGCTCCGGCACCCGCGCCAGCGCCGAGTCGATCGCCGGCGCCAGATCGAGCTGCGCGAACATTCCCTCCGAACCGTACGGCTGCTCCGCGCTGCCCCGACACGCGATCGTCGCCTCATCACCATCCAGCGCATCCAGCTCGACCGTCGGCCTTGCCCGCTCACGCGAACGCAGGAACACGTTCCGACAAATCGTGAACAGCCAGCGACGGCAATCGCTTCCCGGCATGTACGTGTGCCACGACCGGTACGCGCGCAGAAACGTGTCTTGCACGACGTCGTCGGCGTCGGACTCGTCGCGCGTCAATGACAGCGCAAATCGACGGACATCGCCGATCCACGGAAGCGCTTCGCGCTCGAACGACTCGGTGCGGTGCGATGTGATCGAATTCACAGGTAGACCGTGAGTGAATGGTTTACGTGTTAAGTATATGACCCAAATACCCATTTGGCGAGAGCAAGATCCACAAGAAATCCAGGTCAGGTCGTTCCGAATGGCTAACCCAAGTACAGTCAATCGCTTAGCTGCAATTGCGATCGAATAGCGAGATGATGGAGGCGTACCCGAAGGCTCGACTACTGGCCGCGTTTGCCGCGGTCTACCTTGTTTGGGGCTCGACGTATCTCGCCATCAAGTACGCGGTGCAGACGATTCCGCCCTTCCTGATGGTCGGATCGCGGTTCCTGACCTCAGGTGCCCTGCTGTACCTGTGGGCGCGCTGGCGCGGGGCGGAGCGGCCAACGCCACGTCAGTGGCGCGATGCCGCCGTGGCCGGCGTGCTGATGCTCTGTTGTGGCAACGGTGCGGTGTCCTGGGCCGAGCAACGAGTGCCGTCCGGGCTTGCCGCGTTGCTCGTCGCGATTGTGCCGCTCTGGGTCGTGATCGTCGACTGGATACGGCCGCACGGCGTCCGCCCGACAGTCGGAATCATCCTGGGTGTCGTGATCGGTCTGGCCGGCTTGGTCATTCTCGTCGGTCCGGCAACGATCGTCGGACACGGCGCGGCGGATCGAGGCGCCGTACTCGTACTCGTCGGCGGCTCGCTGGCCTGGGCGTGTGGATCCGTGTACAACCGCCACGGCAGCCGCCCTCGATCGGCCGCGCTGTCCACCGGAATCCAGATGCTGGGCGGGAGTGTCGCCCTGTTCGTGCTCGCGGCGCTCGCCGGCGAGTTTCGCGGGTTTGATCCGTCGGTGATTGCCGCCGCATCATTCGGCGGATGGCTCTATCTCGTCACGTTCGGATCACTCGTCGGATTCACCGCATACATCTACCTGCTGCAGGCGGTGACGCCGGCCAAAGCGTCGACCTACGCGTATGTGAATCCTCTCATCGCGGTGTTTCTCGGCTGGGCGTTCGCCGGGGAACCCGTCACGGTCCGAACGCTGGCGGCGGCGGCGATCATTCTCGGCGGCGTGGCGATGATCACGCTCGCGCAGAGCCGAAGCGCGCGCCCGCGATCATCGTGATCGCGGGCGCGGTCCGCGTGTCACTCCCGTACGCGGATCACTTGTCGGTCCGTCCCATGACCCAACCATTGCGAATCTTCACCTGGTCGGGCGCGGCGTTCGCCACCGGCTGGAGCAGCCAGGAACTTCCGTCGTGGATGAGTTGCATGCCGGCGGGCGCCAGCACTTCGTCGTAATTCATGTCCTCGGTACCGCCGACGTGCCGCTCGAACCACGCGTGCATGTCGACGCCGGCCGCGTCGCTCACCGCGTGCTCGACGTCGTCCTCCGTGTAGCCGCGGCCCTGAAGATAGTACGTCGCGTTCGGGGCGCCCCACGTGCGATCGCGCAGCAGCCGGAATGCATCGTCGAGGGATTTCCGATTGCCGGTGTGATCGCGAATGAACAGGTCGAGATAGAGCGCGATTCCCGCGCCCTTGGTGTAGTACGAGAAGAACGCGTCACGATCGACGGCGAACTCCGGACGGCTCCCGTCGAAGAAGGGCGCCTCGAACGAGGCCATGCGCGCCGACACTTCCTTGCGGCCGGGGGCGGTCAGATTCGCGCGGATGATGTTGGCGGCCGTCTGATAGATCTCGTCGGCGGGCACGACACCGGAGCGCGGAATGGCCATCTGGCCGTAGTACTGCGTCCAGCCCTCCCCGACCCAGAGGCTCGGCTGGTACTGCTCGCGGGTGTAGTCGAACGGGCCCAGGGCGAGCGCGCGCACGCGCTTCATGTTCCAGACGTGGAAATACTCGTGCGCCGCCGTCGTGAGTCCGCTCAGCACGGGCTGGCTCTCGGTCCAGCCGCGCGGGTTGATGCACTGCGTTGAGTAGAGGTGCTCCATCCCGTCACTACCCGGGTATCCGAGATTGAACAGGAACGTGTACATCTGCAGCGGCGGCGGATCGAAGACCGTGTTTTCGTACGCCACGATCTTGCCGAGATCGGCGAGAAACCGCTGGCGCTCACCGGCCGTGGTCGGGCCATTGTGGTGGATCATCGCGCGATAGATGCGCCCGTCGATGTGCAGGGTGTCGAGCATCAGCGATGGCGCCGCCTCGGTGGGCGTGTCGACGAGCCGATCATAATTCTCGAACGTGTAGTCGGCCTGCGCTGCGCTGTGGCTGTCGCCGTTGACGATTTCCCAGCCGGCGGGAACGTCGACGTGCAGGCGAACCGGATCGGGCTTGTGGTCGACGACGTACATGAACAGCGACGGCCCGTTCCAATTCGCGTGCGCCGTATCGAGCACGCTGAACGTGCCCGACAGCGTGTTGGCGAACACACGGTACCGCACCGTGAAGCTCGACGCGCCATTGGGATACACGCGCCAGAGGGAACCGTTTTCGCGATCCCAGCGCAGTGGCGTGCCGCCGCTCGTCACGGCGAATCGGGTGAGATTGCGCGCGAAGAAGAACGGCGCGTATCGGCCGGGCGACCACACGGGCAATTGCAGCTTCACCACGCTGCCCGCCACCTTGCCCACGTCGATCTGGATGTCGTAATAGTGCGACGACGGATCGCTCCATCCGATCCGGTAGGCGATGTCGAATGGCGAGCCGCTCCGTTCCTGCATCGCCGCGGCGGGCGCCGGCGCCGGCGCTGCGCCGGGAACCATCGAGGCGCCGTGGCAGCCCGCGATGAGCACGGCGCCGAGCAATGCACTGCTGATCGTGCGAGTGGGCACGAACTCCTCCGCATGGATCAAAGGTGAGTTGATTCGGGAAGTCTGCAGCCGCCGGTGCGGACGCGCTACTGCGGCGGGCGCGCGGTCGGCGACGCCGCCGGGCATAGGCTTTGCCGCCAGCGTGCCGTTGGAGGCAGCATGGCGACTCGAAAACGCACGACGAAACGTTCGGCGCCGCTCGCCGAGTACCGGCAGAAGCGCGATTTCACGAAGACCGCGGAACCGAGAGGTGGCGACGGCGGCGCGAAAACGCGCAAAGCCTTGCGCTTCGTGGTGCAGAAGCACGCGGCGAGTCATCTGCATTTCGATTTCCGGCTCGAGCTGGACGGCGTCATGAAGAGTTGGGCCGTGCCGAAAGGCCCGAGCTACGATCCCGCCGTGCGACGGCTGGCGATGCAGGTGGAGGATCATCCGATCGACTACAACACGTTCGAGGGCACCATTCCGCAGGGAGAGTACGGTGGCGGCACGGTGATGCTCTGGGACCGCGGCACCTACGAAGCAGAAAACGGCGGCGGCGTCGAGGCGCTGCGAGAAGGGTACGAGCGCGGCGATCTGAAAATCCTGCTGCATGGCAAGCGCCTGCAGGGCGGCTGGGTGCTCGTTCGCATGCGCCGTGACGAGAGCGATCGTGCACAATGGCTGCTCATCAAGCACCGCGACGAGACCGCCGATCCCGGTTACGACGTCGTCGCGAATGTCACCACGTCCGTAGTGAGCGGCAGGTCGATGGAAGCGATCGCGGCGCGAAAGGGCCGCGTGTGGACGAGCAATCGAAGCGAGAGCACCGCGACCCGCACGCCCAAGAAGCGAACGGCTGCCGCCAAGCGCCCAACAGCGAAGAAGCCGCGCGCCAAGGCGGTGAAACGGCCCGCCAAGCGCGCGCGCGCGCGATCCCGGAGATAGTCTCCTTCGGGATTTCTCTGGGCCTCCATGGCACGATCCGTGGATGCAAAGGGTACGTTCCTGCAGGATTTCGGTGCTGGCTCCGCGCACCGAATCGTGCATCTTATCCGCTGTTCCCCGTTACCAGGGAGCTCTCATGTCGCTCTTTGCTCGGCGCTCGTTCCTGCCTGCGCCGGCCGGCTATTCCGTCGTCGACGCGCAGCTCCTCGTTTGCGGTGACGTCACGACGCAGGGCGCGCTCCGTATCGACGGCCGCATGGAAGGCAACGTGCGCCGCGCCGACACGGTCGTCGTCGGCATCGGCGGCGTGATCGTTGGCGACGTCGAAGCACGTGAAGTCATCGTCGCTGGCATGATTCACGGCAGCATCATCGCCGACGCGCGAATCGAAGTGCAGTCGTCGGCGCGCATCTACGGCGACGTGCGTGCGCCGACGCTCGCGTTGCACGAGGGCGGCATCGTCCACGGACACCTCTGCGTCGAAGCGGAGGGTGACCGCGGCGAGGTGCGGACGCCGCAGCTCGAGCTCAGTGGCAGGCGCGCCATGCCCGCGCTTCCAGGCTGAGGCCCGGCGTGCGTACTCGACGACGATGGACGTTCATCGTCATTCCGCCTGATCCCGGCGAACGCACCCGCCATGTCACGATCGGCGCGCAGCTGCTGAAAAGCGGCTCGGTGACGACGCTCGCGGTGATCGCCGCAGCGGGACTCTGGGCCGCCGCGGACGCGAACACCGTCGTCGCGACCGCCGACCAGCTGGCGGCCGAGCAGCGAACGGTTCTGGTCCTGCACGACAGCGTGCACGCGCTGCGCGCGCAGGTACTCGCCGACGCGGCGATGGTGGATTCCGCGCCCGAGATGATCATGCCGGTAGTCGGACGCGTGACCAGCCGCTTCACGCGGTCGCGCTTTCATCCGTTGCTGCAGATCTTTCGTCCGCATCGCGGCGTGGATCTTTCCGCGCCGGCCGGCACGCCGATCGTCGCGCCGGCACTCGGAACGGTGAGCTTCGTCGGCTCGCGGTTTGGCGACGGCCTGACGGTGGAGATCACGCACAACGGCGGCGTGATGACCCGATTCGCCCACTGCGAGAAGACATTGGTGAAGGTTGGCCAACGCGTGCACGCGGGACAGCGCATCGCGCTCGTCGGCAGCAGCGGAATCACGACGGGACCGCACGTGCACTTCGAGGTGCTGGTGCGCGGCACGCCAGTCGACCCGCTGCGCTATCTCGCCGAAACGCACGACTCGGCCACCGCGGTGGCGGAGCGGCTACGGAACGAGGATCGCTGACGGTCAGTCCGCGAGGCCGGCCGGTCGAATGCTCGCGTCGCCAAACTTCTCCCGAACGCGGTCGATCGTGCGCGCCAGCTGACGGTCGCGCTCCGTTTCGTCTTCAGCGCCGCGCGAGGCGAACAGCGCCAACTGGTCCGCCCCGGGATCGGCGGCCAGCGACGACAGCGCCACGCCGAGCAGCCGCGCCGGCACCCGCCGGGCAGCGCGCACGCGCGCGAACAGCGAGCGTGCAACTTCGAGGATGACCCGGTCGGAGATCACTGCCGTATCCAGCGTGCGGCTTGCCTGACGCGTTCTGAAATCCCGGTCGCGAATGCGGACGGTGACCGTCCGCGCCCCGAGTCCGTCGGCGCGCAGATCGGCTGCGGCGCGCGTGACCAATGCCAGCAGCTCGCGACCGAGCGCGAGATCATCATCGAGATCGGTCGGAAACGTTTCGTCGCGGCTGATGCTCTTCGCGTCGCCGTGGGGCTCGACTTCACGGTCGTCGATGCCGCGAACGCGCTCGTAGAGCCACTGTGCTTCGCGAGCGCCGAACCATTGCCCGAGCGTCGCGATATCGTATGGCAACACGTCGCGAACGGAACGCATGCCGAGCGCGGCGAGGCGCTCCTGAAAGCGCGGACCGATGAGCGGGATTTCGGCGAGCGCGAACGTCTCGAGAAAGCGTGATTCCGCACCCGATGGCACGACGTGCACCCCGTCCGCCGTGGTGCCGGGCTTCGGCTTGGCGCGTTCGACCGCCAGCTTGGCGACGAGCTTCGATGTGCCGCCGCCAATCGATACCGAGAGCGACGTCTCCGATTTGACCGCGACGCGAATACGGTGTGCCGTATCGGCGAGCGTTTCGCCGGCATACAGCTGCTCGGTGCCACCGAGATCGAGATACCACTCGTCGACGCTGGCGCCTTCAACGAGCGGCGCAAAGCGCTCGAGCACCGCGCGAATCTCGCGACTCTTTTCGCCGCATGCGCGTCGGGGCACGGGGACGCATGTGGCCCGCGGACACAATCGGAGCGCCTGGGCAATCGGCATCGCCGAGCGAACGCCGAACTGTCGCGCTTCATACGAGGCAGAGCAGACGACGCCGCGGCTCTCGCGCGTTCCGCCGACGATGAGCAACGGCGCGCGACCCGCGCCGTCGGGATCGACCATGCGAGCGACGGCGACGAAGAACGCGTCGGCGTCGGCGAGCAGGATGCGGCGAGCGGCGGCTGACGTCATCAGCGAACGTGCAGATCCTGCACGAAGCGGGAGTCTTCCGAGTATCGCGTGATGCCGAGCGTGCGCGCCATGATCTCGCCGAGCACCCCGGCAACATGGTCGCGATGCTCCTCCGCCGTCATGCCGTCGGTCGGGTCGCTGTTCTCGACGACGAAGTCGATCACCTCGCCGGGCGTTTCGAGATACGCGTCGTCGGCGTCACCAATGGGCACGCCGAACTCCTCCTCGACGGCGGCGAAGAACTCGTGAAGCGCCCAACTCATCTGCGTGACTGCCCGGCGATGTCGTCCATGGAATGGAGTGCAATGTGATCGTCGGCGAGAGTCCGAGCAACTGATTGCGAGTACGGGTTGCCCGCGCCGCCGCAATACGTCACCTTGTCCGCGTCATGAGCGACACACGACCGAGTTCGTCGCGCGCACCGCGGGCCGTCAAGCGCGTGGCCGCCGCGCCGGCGACCAGTGCGGCGGACGCGCCGCACGGGTCGCGGCCGGATCAGGTGTACGCGCGCGTGCGGGAGCTGATCGTGCAGGGCGTGCTCGCACCCGGCAGTCGCGTCGTGGAGACGGAGATCGCGTCCAACCTCGGCGTGAGCCGGACACCGGTGCGCGAAGCGTTGCAGCGGCTGCAGCAGGAAGGGTACGTGCTCGCCACGCCGGGGGCGCAGCAGTCGCGGCTCACCGTGGCGCCGCTCACGCGGGACGACGTGCACGAGCTGCTCAACATCGTGGGCGCGCTCGAGGGACTCGGTGCGCGGGGCGCCGCACTGCTGCCACCGACCGACCGACGCGGCCTGGTGGCGAAATTGCGCGAATTGAACGCCGAGTTTCTGCGCGTCGGCAAGCTCGTGCCGATCGACCACGAGCGGCTCTACGATGCGGACCAGCGCTTCCATCGTCAGATCGTCGAAGCAAGTGCCGGCCCGCGGCTGCTCGCGCTGCACGACGCCGTGAAGCCGCAGGCGGACCGGTACATTCGCATGTATATCCGGATGCTGACGAGCGACATCCGCACGTCGGTCTACGAGCACGATACGATCACGACGGCGATCGACGAAGGGCACGCCGACGATGCCGAGCTCGCGGTGCAGGTGAACTGGCGCCACGCCGCCGATCGATTGAGCCGCCTCATTCCACTCACGCCGGAACAGCGCGGCCGGTAAGCGCGCGCTATCGGCCGGACTCGCGCTCTTCGAGCAGCCGCCGATAGCTGTCGTACCGATCCGCGTGAATCGCGCCGGCATCGACGGCTTCCCGAACGGCGCACTCCGGCTCCGCCATGTGCCGGCAATCGCCGAACCGGCATCGTTCGCGATGCTCGCGCATCTCGGGATAGCACCGATCGAGCTCGATCGCATCGAGCGACCACAACCCGATTTCGCGCAGGCCGGGCGTGTCGATCACGTAGCCGTCATCCGGACCGGGCAGCGGCAGCATGATCGCCCCGACGGTCGTGTGACGTCCCTTGTTCACAGACTCGCTGATCGCGCCGACCCGCAGCCCCGCGCCCGGATGCAGCGCGTTGAGCAGCGACGACTTGCCGACGCCTGATGGCCCGGTGATGACCGAGCGCCTGCCGCCGAGCATGGCGCACACCGCGTCGAGACCGACGCCGTTCTTCACGCTGATGTAATGCACGACGTAGCCGGCACGCTCGTACAGCGCGAACCGCTCGCGGGCGACCGCGTCGCCAACGAGGTCGATCTTGTTGATGATGATGCGCGCGGCGAGCTCGTTCCCCTCGGCAATGACGAGAAAGCGATCGAGCATGCGCGGGTGCGGATCGGGCCGCGCCGCCGCGAACATGACCACGACCTGATCGATGTTGGCCGCGACGATCCGTTCACCCTGACCGCCGCCGGGCGCGCGGCGCGCCAGGCGCGAGCGGCGCGGCATGATCTCGGCGATGGCCCAGGCGTCGCCGCGCGCGCCCCGCTCGAGCAGCACATCGTCGCCGACGGCGAGCTTGAGGGTTTCCGCAGCTGCGGCGACGGTGTCGCGCCGCAACGAGCCATCGTCGCGCCGGCCGCTATTCGATTTCTTCAATCGGCCGCGGAGGGAGGCGTCGACGGTGTCGCCCGCATCGGTGCGGACGCGCCAGATACCGCCGGTGCCCTGGAGCACCACGCCGTGCACCAGCGACTCGGCCGTCACGTCTGGCCGTCGTCGCGCATCGCATCCCACCATGGCCGTTGGGACGCGCCGGGCTGCGCGCCAATCAAGCCGTCCAGCAGGAGCTTGACGGCCGACAGTGGCGTGGCGCCGAGCAGATCGCGCGCCTCGGACTCGCTCGACGCCTGCACGAGATAGTCGCTCTCGAGGTGGCCCTCGGGACTCTGCGCTCCCATGCGCGACCATTTGACGAAGAGGAAGAACGCCGCCCAGGGCTGCGCGGCGTCACCGGTTTCCTCCGTCATGAGCTCGACGCTGTACGAGAAGCCGTCGCTGCCCTCGAAGGCCGCCGGCCGATCGTGGACCGCGGCGTACCCGCCGATCGTATTCTCGTCTCCCTTCGACGGATCGGGCGGGCGGTACCGCGCGTGCGTCACGTCTTCCTGCCGATCATCTCGCGCACGACGTTGCCGGTGATGAACGCCACGTTGGCCGGACGTTCGGCGAGCCGCCGCATGAGATACGGATACCACTGCGTGCCGAACGGAACGTAGACGCGCATGCCGTATCCCTCGCGCACGAGCTGTTCCTGCAGATCGCGGCGTACGCCATAGAGCATCTGGAACTCGAAGCGCGACCGATCGATGCCGCGCTCCGCGACGAAGCGCTTTGCCTCGGTGATGATCGCCGGATCGTGTGTCGCGATCCCCGGGAAATTTCCGTTCTCGAGGAGCCGGTGCATGCACTTCACATAGTTGGCGTCGACCTCGCGCTTTTCCGGAAAGGCGACGGCCGCCGGCTCCTTGTACGCCCCTTTGCACAACCGCACGCGACAGCGGAGCTGGATTGCGCGCTCCACGTCGGACGCAGTGCGGTAGAGATAGCTCTGCAGCACGATGCCGACGTGATCCTTGTACGATGGATACAACCGTTCCTCGAACAGACGCAGCGTGCGTTCGGTGTAGGCGCTGGACTCCATGTCGAGCCGCACGAAGGACTGATACGCCTGCGCGCGACCGAGTACGTCGTGCATGATCGAGATCGCCAGCTCCTCGGACAGATCCAGCCCCATCGCCGTGAGCTTGAGCGACACGTTCGCGTCGAGCCGCTGGTCGTGAATGCGATCCAGTATGCCGAGATAGGCGTTGCCCGCCGATCGCGCCTCGCGTTCGTTGGTGACACTCTCGCCGAGCAGGTCGAGCGAGGCGCGAATGCCCTTGTCGTTCAGCGCCCGCACCGCGGCGAGGGCGTCATCGAGCGTCTCGCCCGCGACGAACCGCCGCGCGAACCGCTTGGCCAATCCGTTGTTGCGAACGAAGCGAAAGACGCGCGGCTGATTCGAGAGATACAGCAATGTTGAGCGTAGCATCAGTCGTGAACGGGATGCGTGCGGAACGTCGCCGGCGCGGTGACGCGAAGGATCGGAAAATCGCGGTGGGCAGCGACGATGCCGTCGAGGAAGCTCCACTGCGTCAGCCCGTCTTCGCTTTCCGGTTCGAGCAGATAGAACGCGAGCAAGCCGAGCGGCTGGCCCGCCCGAACGACGTACGTGCCCGACGGCAGCGTCCGGGGGGCGGCAGGCGACCAGCGGCCAGCGACGTCGCTCATCTCGCGTGACGTCTCGGAATGGCCGCGATCCATCACGCTGTCGACGCCGAACGCCTGTGCCGTGACGTGCGCAGCGTCGTCCAGCTGTTCGACCGACAGACCGTGCGTGTGCAGGATCGGCAGAATCGCGCGCGCCGTCGTCGCATCGAATGCATACGCGTACGGCAGGGTGCCGGACAGCGTCGGCGTGAAGCTCGCCATGACCGGCATACGCACCAGCTTGATGATGCCGGTACGCTGGCGATCGCGCATACCCGGCTCCGCCTTGCTGCTGTCGGTGAGCGGCACGACCATCTCGACGCGCACATCCTCGATGCGCGTCGTGTCCATGCGCGAGCGGAGTGGAATGGACGGCGACGTGGATGGGTGATTACCCCACGCGACCACCTTCGCGTCGGCGTCGCGTCCAAGCTGCAGAATCTCGCGCCGGTGCTCGGCCAGGTAGGACAGGATTTCGCTCACGAAATCGTAGGTCGACGCAACGCGCCGCGCAAACGGATCGTGCGAGAACGCTTCGCTGAGGATCGCAATGCGGTTTCGCAAACCGTAATAATTGGTTCCATATCGCGCGAACGGCTCGTAGGTCGAGAACGCCCAGCCGCTCGCGGGAATGGAATCGGCGATGATCTGCTCGAGCGACGGTGGCCGCGGCCCTCGAGCCGCGCCGCGCCCGCCGCGGCGGCCGGCGCCGAATCCGCCGCCGCCGAGCGCCCCTCCGGGCGCGCCCGACGCGGAGCCGCGACGCGTCCGGCTGAAATCGCCGTAATCGATGACATGGAAGCCTTCGCGATCCAGCATGCGCTTGCGGATCGACGGCAGCATGACGTTGGCCGTGTATGGAATGACGTTGATCGCCGTGGCGGTCAGCGGCGGCGAATACGTGAGGCCGTACCCGTGGATGCTGCCGTCGGTGGTGTGGAGGTCCATGAACAGATCAGGATTCCACTCGTTCAGCATGGCGAGCGAGCCACGCGTCTCCGGCGCGTCGGCGTCGACGTAATCGCGATTGAGATTCCAGCCCGACGCGTTCTGTCGCGTCCCGACCAGCTCCGGCCCATTCTGCGACGAGCGATTCCGCGCCTGCGCTCCCCAGTGTTCATTGCCATCCGCATTGTAGATCGGCTGTACGATCAGCACGAGCGAGTCGAGCACGTTCGGCGTCGGGTCGAACAGCAGGTCTCGCAGCATCGAGAGCATGGCCTCCTTCCCCTCGACTTCACCGGCATGGATGTTCGCCTGGATGTAGGCGACGGGCCGGCCGAGCCGGCGCGCTTCAGCAGGTGTCGTGATCAGCGGGCGCGACGCGATGACATACGGCAGCGTACGACCCTCGACGGTCGTCGCAATCGAGCCGACGGCGATCTTCGCGCCGAGCGTGCGCAGGGAGTCGATGAACGTGACGACGTCATCGTAGTGCGACGTCTCGGTGAAGCCCGATCGCTCGGCGCGCGTCAGCGGCTTCTTGCCGGCGAAGCTCTGGAGCGAATAGCGGCTCTGTGACGGGATCGAGTACCGATCGACATGTTGCGCCGACAGCACGCCGGCCGATGACGCGATGGCGGCGAGGATCGAGAGAGATCTCACGGAAGCACCGGGACAGGGACGCGGATCCGCGATGCGCGCGCGATCCGAACGAACCATCGATCGGGAATTGTACCCGATCGATCACCGGGCTCGCTACTCTGTCGGCCTGCCGCCTGTGTGCGCGGCTTTCAGCATCATGCCGCGTCCGCGCGTCGTCGCGGCGACGGCGGGGTCGGCACCGTGTTCGATGTCGAGGCGCACATTGCGCTGAAACAGCGCGAACTCCGCGTCCTTCGTACCGGCGCGCGTGAGTTGTACCACGAGCGATGTCGCGGTGACGAGCGGCACGTCGCGGCCGAGCAGGTCTGTAAGCACCGCAAGCGGCATGGTCAGCGGCCGCTTTCCGGCAGCCGCGTGCAGCCGCGCCAGATCGCGAACGGTGACTCCGAAATCCATGGCGCCAGCCGCGGCTTTGATTTCGTCGGCACTGGCGCGCGGTCCGAGCACGTGCTTGGCGGCGCCCATGCGCGCGGCGAGGTGGCGGACCGCCACGACGATGCGCGGCCCGTCCGACCCGGCGGCGGCGCCCTCGAGCGCCTTTTCCACGAGCGGTGCCGTCGGCAGCGCCGCGGCGCGGGCCGAGTCGACGATCGCGTTCACCGCGAACTGCGTCGGCTTGTCGAGGCGTGCGGCGAGTCGGGGGTCCTGCGCCCGCGCGTCGTTCGGTGCGAGAGCAAGCGCGACCAGCAGCGCGAGCATGACACGCACCACCGAGCTCACTTGTCGGCTTCGACGACGATGGCGGAGTTCGGCAGGCCGAAGTCGTTGTCCGACGCGCGCGGCGCCGTCGGATCGGCCATCCACACGGTGTCGTCCACCACGAACGAATACCGGTGGTGTCCGACTGGCACAGGCGCGGTCACCGACCACACCCCGCCGCCGCGATGCTTGGCCTGATACGCAGCATGCGACGCATCCCACCCATTGAAATCGCCGACGACGGCAACCTTCTTCGCATCCGGAGCAACGAGAACGAACTGCACGCGCTGAGTGGCGGCTGGCTTGGCCGTTCTGGCGAACACGCCGCCCACCGCAGGCTTTGCCGCAGCCCGCACCATCTTCGCCGCCTGCACGAGGCCGAGCCCCGCAAGCGCGAGCACGCAAGCGGCAAGCAGCCCGGCGGACAACGGCCGGACGACGATCGCGCGAGGCGCGGTGAGGCGCGACCAGACCGCGCCCCGCGAATGCCGGGAATGCCGCGGGAATCTCCGCACCGCACGCATGACGCGCGCGTCGAACGACGCGCTGAGCGGAACCGGCCCGCGCAACTCATCCGCCACCTGCTCGATGATCTCGTCGTCGTGCTCAGGCATTCTGAACCTCCGTCAACATGCCGCGAAGCCGTTCGCAGGCACGCATCACGCGCATCTTGAGCGCCGACACGCCGACGCCGGTCGATCGCGACATCTCGTCGTATCCCATCTCTTCCACGTACTTCATCAAGAACGCCTCGCGCTGATCGGGCCGAAGCTGTGCGAGCGCTCGGCCGATCTCTTCCCGCCAGGCCGCCCGTTCGGCCGGGTGCTCCTCGGCCGCCGCGAGCACGGCACCCTCGTCGACCACGAAGGTACGGGCGCGTCGTCCGCGCCGTGCACCCGTCGTGCGGCACCGGTTTATGAGAATTCGAAACAACCAGGCCGCGAAGCGATCCGGATCCTCACATCGCGCGAGGGAGCGATAGGCACGCGTGAACGCGTCCTGGAGCGCTTCCTCGGCGTCTTCACGGTTACCGAGCATGTGGTAGGCGTATCGCGCGTAGCGGTCGCGGTAACGCGCGACGAGCACCGCGAAAGCTTCGACATCCCCACTCAGCACCCGAGCGACGATCTCGGCGTCCGAGAGGGTAGACCTTGGGTTCGGGGAGGGGGTCACACGTGGAGAGGAGAGTGGAGAGAGGAGAGAGGAGAAACAAACCCGGAAGCCGGACGTCAGCTGTAAGACTCGAGATGCCAGAGCTCAGAATCGAGAGATCAGAGCGGAACTGGAGGTGATTCTACCCTCCATCCTCTCTGCCTCTATCCTCTGTCGTCCTATCCTCGGCCCCATCGGAACAACACCTCGGCGGGCCGGAAGCGCGGGGCGAACCGGGCATGCAGATCTTCCAATTCTTCTACGATCCGGCCGGCGCCAACGCTGTCGATATAACGGAAGGGTCCGCCTCGGAACGGCGGAAATCCAAGGCCGAAGACCGCACCAATGTCGCCGTCGCGCGTCGATCGGAGAATGCCCTCCTCCAGGCAGTACGCGGCTTCGTTCACCATGGCCAGCACGCAGCGCTGCACGATCTCGTCGCGATCGATTTCGCGCCGCGCACCGCCGATCAGCGCGTACACACTGCCATCGACAGCGCCTTTCTTGCCGTCCGCGTCGTACCGATAGAACCCGCTGTTCCCCTTGCGGCCGGTTCGCCCCGCCGCCACGACCTTGCGCATCGATTCGGCCGGCGCCATTCGCGCACCGAAGGCCTCGGTGAGTACCAGTCCGACTTTGCCGCCCACATCGATGCCGACCTCGTCGAGCAGCGTGATCGGACCGACCGGAAACCCGAAATCGACCAGCGCGTCGTCGATTGCCTCGATCGACGCACCCTCGTCGAGCAGCCGGCCGGCTTCGTTCATATAGGCGGACAGGATGCGCGTCGTGTAGAAGCCCGGGCCGTCGTGCACGACGATCACCGTTTTGCCCAGCTTCTTGCCGTACGCCACCGCGGTCACCGCCGCCTCTCGCGAGGTCTCCGGCGTCACGATCACCTCGAGCAGCGGCATGCGATGTACCGGCGAGAAGAAGTGCATGCCCAGCACGCGCTCCGGCCGCTGGGCGGCCGCCGCGATGCTCGCGATCGGAATCGTACTCGTATTGGACGCGTACACCGCGTCGGCTCGCATCGCCGGTTCCACCTCCTCCAGCACGCGGTGCTTGAGATCGAGATCCTCGAACACCGCTTCGATGACGAGATCCGCTGCCTCGAAGCCGGAGTAGTCCGTGGTACCGCCCGCGAGACTCAGGTAATCGTCGAACTGCTGCCGCGTCACCTGGCGCCGCGCAAGTCGCTCCTTCAGCACGGCGCGAATGGCGGCGAGACCTTTTCCAATTCTCGAAAGGTCGGTGTCCTTGAGCCTGACGGACGTGCCCTGCTGCACGGCGATCGACGCGATGCCCGCGCCCATGAAGCCGGCGCCGAGAACGCCGAGCCGCCGAACGTCGTACGGCTCCGGCGCGGGCGGATCGACGCCGGGATCCTTCTTCAGCGAGTTGCTGGCAAAGAAGAGATACACGAGCTGCCGCGACACGTCGGTCATCGCCATCGCGCCGAACAGGCGTGCTTCTTCCTCGAGTCCCGCCTCGGTGCCGCGCGAGTAGCCAGCCTGCACGGCGACCAGCGCGGCGAGCGGCGCCGGGTAATGACCGTGCGTCTTATCCATCACGCTTTCGCGCGCCTTGCGGAACACGATGCCGCGGCCGACCGAGTTGTGCTCGAGCAGCAGGCTGGCCGGTCCGCCGCCGCGCCGGGGGGTCGGCTTGAGACGTCCCGCGCCGAGGCCGAGCGCTCGTTCGACCGCGATCTCGCGCAGAATGGATGGATGCACCATCTCGTCGACGAGACCCATCTGCAGTGCGCGCTTCGCGCGGATGTTGCGCCCGGTGAGAATCATGTCGAGCGCCGCCTGCAATCCCACACGACGCGGCAGCCGCTGCGTGCCCCCCATGCCCGGGATGAGGCCAAGCTGGACTTCCGGAAGCGCCAGCGTCGTCCTCGGATGGTCGGTGCATACGCGGTAGCGACAGGCGAGCGCCGTCTCCAGGCCGGCGCCGAGGCAGGCGCCGTGAATCGCCGCGACCACCGGCACGCGTAACGCCTCCAGACGGTCGAGCAACGCCTGTCCCATCCGGCTCACGGCTTCGGCCTCGCCCGCGGTGCGCAGCAGCGGAAACTGCTCGATGTCCGCGCCGGCAATGAACGTGTCCGGCTTGCCGGAGATGAGGACGACGCCTTTGATGAGAGTATCCTCATCAATGCGAAGAAACAGGCTCTCGAACTCGCCAACGAGCCCGGGACTCAGCGTGTTCACGGGTTCCCCGGGCCGGTCGATCGTGACGACGAGCACGTCGCGTTCGATCGTCATGCGGAGCGTCTGATCCGCTGGAGCGCGTGCCGTCATGCCCGTTCAATGACCATGGCGTGCCCCATGCCACCGGCGGCGCACACCGTCATGAGCCCGAACTGCCCGCCGCGCCGAACGAGCTCGTTCGACAACGTGGTGAGAATGCGGCCGCCCGTGGCGCCAAAGGGGTGCCCGATGGCGATCGACCCCCCCATGACATTCAACCGCGATCGGTCCACTTCGCCGACTGGCGTTCTGACGCCGGCACGCTCCGCCCAGTCGCGCGAGAGAAACCCCTGGAGATTGCACAGCACCTGCGCGGCGAAGGCTTCGTGCATCTCGATGAGGTCGATGTCCCGCAGCGTGAGCCCGGCCCGCTGCAATGCGACCGGCGCCGCGAGCACAGGGCCCATGAGCAGCTGCTCGCCCGGGTCCAGCGCCGCGTACGCGTACGACCGGATGAACGCGAGCGGCGTGTAGCCGAGCGTTCGCGCTCGCTCCTCGCTCATGAGCAGTACCGCGCTCGCGCCGTCGGTGAGCGGCGACGAGTTGCCGGCGGTCACCGTTCCGTACTTGCGATCGAACACCGGCTTGAGTGCGCGCAGCTGCTCGATCGACGTGTCGGTTCGAATGCCGTTGTCGCTCGTGAGCGCGGTGCCGTAGTCCGGCGGCACGAACACGGGCACGATCTCGGCGGTGAGCCGCCCATCGTCTGTGCCGACCGCCGCGAGCCGATGCGAGCGCAACGCGAACTGATCCTGATCCTCGCGCGTGATGCGATTGATCTTCGCCATCTTCTCGGCCGACTGCCCCATGGTCTCGCCGGTCGACGGCTCGGCAATGGCTGGCGTGATCGGCACCAGATCGCGCGGACGGATCGAGCCGAGAATCTTCATGCGCTTCGCGGCGCTCCTGGCGCGGGAGAGCGCAACGAGCTTTTCCGACATCGATCGCGAGTGGAGAATCGGCACGTTCGACAGCGACTCCGCGCCGCCGGCGATCATCACGTCATGGTGGCCGAGCACGATCTGATCGGCGGCGTCGGTGATCGCCTGATTGGCCGACGCGCACGCGCGGCTCACCGTGTACGCTTCACAGCCGCGAGGAAGGATCGGCAGCAGCGAGACCTCGCGCGCGATGTTCGGCGCGATCACCGAGTGCACCACGGTGCCGTAGACCAGGGCTTCGACCAGGTCGCCATCGAGATTCGTCCGCTGAATCAACTCCGTGACGCACCGCTTGCCGAGCTCGATGGCGGAGAAATCCTTGAGCGCGGTACCGGCGCGCGCAAACGGCGTCCGCACACCGGCGATGATCGCGACCCGGCGGCCAGGAGTGCCCAGGGATGGCATGCATGGAAAGTAGTGCCGGCGGTGGAGCGGTGGAGCGGTGGAACGGTGGAACGGTGGAACGGTGGAACGGTGGAACCGGATGGCGATACCTTGGTCCAATGCCTGGCGACGTTCATTCATCGACACACGCGGCGAGCCGCCCGCGCGACGAGCGATTTGCCGCGCTCGGCTCGCGCGTTTTCGACCTGCTTGTGATCGGCGGAGGCGTGACCGGGTGCGGCATCGCTCGAGACGCGGCGGTGCGTGGCCTTTCAGTCGCACTCGTCGAGCGCGAAGACTTTGCGAGCGGCACATCGAGCCGGTCGTCGCGACTCGTTCATGGCGGCGTACGCTATCTCGAGCATGGGCATCTGCATCTGGTATTCGAATCCAGCGCCGAGCGGCGCCGGCTGTTGCAGCTCGCGCCTCACCTCGTTCGACCACTCGAGTTCACCTGGCCCGTGTACAAGGGTGCGCGCATCCCTGCGTGGAAGCTGAATGCCGGACTCACGTTGTACGACGCGCTCGCGCTGTTCCGGAACGTCGGAAGGCACCATCGGCTCACGCGGGATGGCGTGCTCGCCCACGAGCCGATGCTGCGACCGGACGGTTTGCTCGGCGGCGCCACCTATTTCGATGCGGCAACCAACGACGCTCGGCTCACTCTTGCGAACGCGGTCGACGCAGCCGAACACGGCGCGATCGTCCTGAATCATGCGCCGGTACGATCGCTGTGCATTGAAGGTGGGCGCGTTGCGGGCGCCAACGTCACGGACGCGATCACCGGCGCAGAGTGCGCCGTGCGGGCACGCGTCGTCGTGAACGCGACGGGCCCATGGAGCGACGACATCCGCCGCATGGACGCGGAGACCGGCACCGCGGTTCGCGGAAGCAAGGGCGTTCATATCGCGGTGGCGCGCGAACGCATCGGGAACCGCGGCGCGCTCACGCTGCTCTCGAATCAGGACGGTCGCGTGCTGTTCGTGCTGCCGGCGGACTCGGACGCGATCATCGGAACCACGGACACATACACGGCGTCGAAACCGGACACCGTTCGCCCGGATCGCGAAGACGTGCGATATCTGCTCGACGCGGCGAACGCGTTTTTCCCGAGTGCGCGGCTGATCGAAACGGATGTGATCAGCGCCTGGGCGGGAATCCGCCCGCTGCTCCCGAAACCGGGCGCGTCGCCCGGCAGCGTGTCGCGCGAGCACGAGATCAGGACGAGCGCGCGCGGGCTCGTCTCGATCACTGGCGGAAAACTCACTACGTATCGGCTCATGGCGGCCCAGGTCGTGGATCTCGTCGCCAAACAGCTGCATCGGCGCGATACCCGGGAACGGAGCCGCGGGCTGCCGCTTCCCGGCGGCGACATCTCCTCGTTCGACGCGACCGTCGCGCTGGCGGAGCGAACAACCGGTGATCCGCGGCTCGCGACACACCTCGTCCGCGCGTACGGCAGCCGTTGGACCGCGGTATGGAATGAAATCGCGTCCGTGGGCGGAGACGGCCGCATCGTCGACGACCTGCCATATACCGCCGGCGAGCTGCGGTACTCCGTGAGGAACGAGATGGCGTGTACCCTCGGCGACGTCATGATTCGGCGCACCCATCTCGCGTTCGAGACGCGCGATCACGGGCTCGCGAGCGCTGCGGCAGCCGCTGCGGCCATCGGGCCAGTGCTGGGCTGGAACGCGGCAGCCCGCGACCGGGCGGTGGACGCGTTCGCTGCGGAGCTCGACCGAATATTCCGAATCGACGCGTGAACGCGCGTTTTCGACCGTGCCACGAGTAGACTGCCGCTGTAAAAATTCTTTACATGCGACAAGTTTTATGTGCAAAGAATTTTTACACCTGTCCGTTCACGGGCGGCAGATTTTGAGCTAACTCGTTGTGTCGGCGTGTGATGGGTCCATGGCACATGGGATGCTTTGACACGGGCTCTGCCGCAAGGCATTGCCGCTCTCTCCCTGAGGATCCTCCCCGATGCGCACACGCACGCTCAGCACCTTCGCCTTGACCGCGGGAATCGCCATTCTGGCGTTCGGCTGCGGCTCGAACGACAGCCCGGTCGCCCCGCTGGCGCCGACGGCTTCCGCTCCCGCTCCGGCGATCACGCCCGGCTCGGCTTCCCACTCGTTGCTGGGTGGTCTTTTGGGCGGCTCGCAAACGACGACGACCACGGTCAACGCGCTCCAGCGCACGAAGCCATTGAGCGCTCCGATCACGGTGTCGGCCCGCATCGGCATTCTCGGCGGTGTTCTGGCCATTCCGCAGGCCGGGCTTACCGTGGTCGTGCCGCCGCTCGCGGTGTTCTCGACGACGAACTTCAGCGTGACGGCGCTCGCGGGATCGGCCGTCGCCTACCAGTTCGCGCCCCATGGCATCCACTTCACCACGCCGCTGGTCGTCACGCAGAGTCTCGCGAATACGCAGGCGAGCAGTGGTCTCGTGGATGCACTTCAGCTCGGCTACTTCCAGAGTACTGATGACATCTCGAGTGACGGACTGCTCGCCAACGTCACCGAACTGCTATCGGTCCAGCTGGATCTGCTGCACCTGACCGCGATCTCCACGATCTGGCACTTCTCGGGTTACATCTTTGCGACTGGACGGTCGACGTCAGACTTCTAGACCTTCGTGAAGAAGAGACCGGACCGGGGGCGCTGACGAATGAGTTGTCCACGGCGGTAAGGCAGGTTGAATCAAGAAGCGCGCAGTTGAACGCGTGCGTGGACTGACGCAATTGCAGAATACGAACAGGAAGCCAGTAGCCACCGTCGAGGCGCGCCGGCTCGCAGAGCTGGCGCGCGCGGCGGGGCTAGGGGACTCACCGGACGAGGCGCTGGATTGGCATCGCGAGGCTCTGAGTCTCCTGGGTTCCGACGAACCGACCCCGCTGATGGCGGATGTGCTCCGCTGGCAAGGCTCGGTGCTTCGGGACCGCGGCCGTACCTCGGAGGCGGAGCCGCTGTACATCGAGAGCCTTCGAGTCGCGACGGAGCTGGGGTATCAGGAGGGGCGCGCGCACGCGCTGAACTGTCTTGCCTCGCTCACGCAACGGCGTGGTGATCTGGTCGCCACCGCGAATTATCTGACCGATGCGCTCGCGTTGGCGGATCAGTGTGGCGAGACGCGGCTCGTCGGAATGATCCAGCAGAACCTGGGGATTACCGCGGACGTCCGCGGCAATCCGGCCGCGGCGCTCGCACACTATCGCGTGAGCTTGCGCAGTTTCGAGGCGACGAGCGACTTGCAGCCGATGGTGTGGGTCTTGAACAACCTCGGCGTGCTGCACACGAAGGAAAGCCGGTACGATGAAGCGCGCGACACGTTCGACCGCGCGTTGGGCCTGGCGCGCGCGCGCGGCGACCTGATGTCGGAGGGCATTCTCGAGGAAAACCGCGCAGAATTGCATCTCATTCTCGACGAGCTCGACGAAGCGGTCGAGCCGATCCGGCGCGCATTGGAGGTCGCCGAGCAGCGTGGAGATGACGTACGCCGCGCGGCGGCGCTGAAGCTCAAAGGTGCGCATCATCGGCTTTCAAATCGGCCGACCGAGGCCGTCGCGACGCTGCGACACGCGCTCACCCTGAGCGCGGTCGGCGAAGATGCTCTCCTGGGCGGCGAAGTCCTTTACCAGTTTGGACTTGCACTCTTTGCATGCGGGGACGCGGCAGGTGCCCGGCAGATTCTCGACGCCGCGCTGGAGACCTTCGAGCGGATCGCCGCCCGACAATGGGTGGGGCGGGTGCGCAAACAATTGAGCGGCGGTGGTTCGGGCCGATACTTCTAGCACAGGCATCCCGAGAGGGGTGCGTGCTGCAAGTGCGTCCCCAATCCCAGAGGTCCGGTTGGCTTCCGCCGCCGTCGGCGTTTCAGAGGCACCGCTCACCGAACAAGCGTTCGGTTTTCAAAGCATTATCGGCGACAGCGCTCCCCTTCGCGATGCCCTCAAGCTCGCGAAAACGGTGGCGTCGGCGCGCCGCACGACGGTGCTGCTCATCGGCGAGACGGGGACCGGCAAGGAGCTGTTTGCGCGCGGCATCCATTACGCCAGCGCCAATGCCGACGAACCATTCGTCGCTATCAACTGCGCGGCGATTCCCGAAGCACTGCTCGAATCCGAGCTGTTCGGCCACGAGCGCGGCGCGTTTACCGGCGCTCACTCGCGCAAGCAAGGGCTGCTGGAGCTCGCCGGGTCGGGCGCGCTGTTCCTGGACGAAGTGCACCAGCTCCCGCGCCAACTCCAGCCGAAGCTGCTGCGCGCACTGGAGTCGCGGCGCGTGCGCCGGCTCGGCGGTCTCGAGGAATTCTCGATTGACTGTCGCATCATCGCCGCAGCGAGCCCGATGCTCGATCAGGTCGTCGCCAGCGGCGAGTTCCGCGAGGACCTCTTCTATCGCCTGAACGTCTTCGCGATCACGCTGCCGCCGCTGCGCGACCGACTCGAGGACATCGAAGCGATCGCGCGCCATTTTCTCGCCGAAGAAACCCGCGAGTACCAGCACCCGAAGCGCTTTGCCGACGATGCCATCGCGGCCCTGCTCGTGCACCGCTGGCCGGGCAATGTGCGCGAATTGAAGAACGTGGTCGAGCGCGCGGCGATCCTCAGCGCCGACTCGGCCGTCGTCCGCGGCGAACATCTGATGATCCAGAAGCGCACCGCGCGCGTGTCGACCGCGGAGCCGTCGCTCGGCGAGATCCGGATTCCGCCCGGTGGCAAGCTGATGGTCGACATCGAGCGCGAAGCGGTGGCGATCACGCTGCGGCTGACCGGCGGCAATCAGGCCGCGGCGGCGCGCATGCTCGGCATCTCGCGACCCACGTTGTTCAAGCGCATGGCGGCGATCGAATCGTCCGCCGGCGCGACCGAATCATGACGGCGTACGATCAGAATCGGTTTCCGTCAGCGATCGCCGAGTTCATGACGGAGGGTCAGCGGCTCGAGCGCTCGGGCCAGCGCGAGTCGGCTCGCGGCCAGTACCATCAGGCGCTCTACGCGCTCCCAGCGGCTGAAGGCGAAGTCGCGTCGACGATCATCCGCCGCATCGCGCGTTCATACATCGACGAGGGGCGGTTCGACGTGGCGCTCGACTGTCTCGCGGCGGCGCTCGCCGTGGGAGAAGCGCACGACGCGATCGGCGCCGTGGCGCACGTGCACAACACGATGGCGATGGCGCACGTGCTGCGCGGCGATCTCGACCAGGCCGAGTGGTTGTACGCGCGCGCCCTGTCCGACGCCACGGCGGCGCAGGACGAGCATCTCCAGGCGATGATCGCGCAGAATCGCGGAATCATCGCGAGCATGCGCGGTGACCTCGAGGCGGCGCTCGATCACTACGCGTCGAGTCTCGTCACGTACCGATCGGCAGGGATGCGCGGCCACCTGGGTTCGGTGTTGAACAACATCGGACTCGCGTATACACAGTTGGGGCGCCTCGACGAAGCCCAGGCTGCCTATGATGAAGCTCTGATGCACTGCGATGCGACTGGCGATACGTCGCACCGGCTGCTCGCGCTCATCAACTCGACGGAAATCTGGCTGGCTCGCGGCGAGCTCGATCGCGCGGCAGCGCTCTGCGAGCGCGTCCTGCACGAATCGACGGAGACCGGCGATCAGCGCGCACTCGCCGAGACTTACAAGCACCTCGGCGTCATCGCCCGCATGCACGGCAACTTCCCGCAGGCGGAGCGGCATCTGGCGGCTGCCTACGCAAGCGCCATCCAGCGCGAAGACCTGCTCCTCGCCGCCGAAACCGTGCGCGAGCAGGCCGAGCTCTACGAGCAGATGGGCAAGAATCGCGAGACGCTGCAGGCGCTCTCGCTGTCGCACAAGCTGTTCACCAAACTGCGTGCGCGGCGCAACCTCGCCGACCTCGAGCGCCGCGTATCGCGCCTCGAGACGCGCTTCTACGATATCGTGGGTCGTTGGGCGCAAACGATCGAATCCAAGGACGCGTACACGCTCGGCCATTGCGAGCGCGTCGCCGAGTACGCGTGCGCGTTGGCGCGCGACGTCGGCTTCGACGACATTACGATGTTCTGGTTCCGGATCGGCGCGGTGCTGCACGACGTGGGCAAGATCGTGGTGCCATCAGAGATCCTGAACAAGCCCGGCGCCTTTAGCGAAGCCGAGCGGTTGATCATGGAACGCCACGCCGCCGCCGGATCTGAGCTGCTGCGTGACATCGAGTTCCCGTGGGACATCCTCCCGATGGTGCGCGGACACCACGAGCGCTGGGACGGCCGGGGCTACCCGGACCGCCTCGCCGGCGAGGAGATCGCCCTCAGCGCGCGGATCGTGTGCGTCGCCGACGTGTTCGACGCGCTCACCACCGACCGGCCGTACCGCCGCGCATTCACGCGCGAGCAGGCGCTGGCGATGATGGCGGCCGATTGCGGCAAGATGTTCGACCCGGATCTCTTCCCGCGCTTCGAGCGCGTGATCCGGACGTCGGACGTATACCGCGGTCCGGTCGACGAGCCGATCGCGTTGGCGAGCTGACGTGCCGCGCGCCGCGCGGCGCGCGAACCTGTTAGAGATCGCTCTCGGCGAGATCGTGAATCGTCTTGAGATCCACCACCTTCAACTGCCGGGTCACCGTCGGCAGCTTGAGGTAGGCCGTCTCGCCCAGCGCCTTGCCGAGTAGCGCCCGGCCGATCGGCGACGCCATCGTGACGTGGCCTTCCTCGAACTCGAGCGCGTCGCCGAACACGAGATAATACGTCTCGCGGTCGCGCGTCTTCTGATCTTCGACCTCGACACGGGAGCCGAGGCCCACGCGATCGCCGGGAATCTGGGCCGGGTCGATGGACGCGAGCTTGCTGAGGCGCTGATGCAGCTGGCCGAGGCGCGCCTGCACGAACTGCTGCCGCTCGAGCGCGGCCTTGTACTCGCTGTTCTCGCGCAGATCGCCCAGCTCCACGGCCTTCCGAATTTCATTCGGCAGGGTGACGTTGAGCTCGTACTGCAACTTCTCGGCTTCTCCGGCCAGCTTCTGCTTGAGTGCTTCAATCATGATTCGTGACGGCAAGTACGGCGGCCAAAATTCGAGCGCCCGGCCGGTGGGGCCGGGCGCCGTAGCATCTTCCGTATGTTATCCCCCGGTCACGACTCTGGCAAACGCCAGGCCGACACGATGCCGCTGCGCATAGAACATTATGGGGACGTGGAGCGGATCCGGATGTGGAGCGCCGGGAGCCGCGCGGCCGGCCTGCACGTGAGCGCGTATGTCGTTCGCGACATCATGATCGACTCGGGCTTTCCGCACGCGCGACACGCGCTGCTGGCCGCGGCGCGCGAGCTGCGCGTGTCAGGCGTGGCGGTGACGCACTGGCACGAGGATCATGCCGGCAATGTCGCGAGCCTCGCCTCGCTCGGACTTCCGGTCTCCTTGCGCTCGGACACCCAGGCCAAGCTGCGCGAGCGACCGGCGATCGCGTTCTACCGACACATGATCTGGGGACAGCCGCCACGTCTCGATGCGCCGTTGACAGCATTCGAGCCGTCGTCGCTTCGCGGCATTCACACGCCCGGTCACTCGCCCGACCATCAGGTCATCTGGGACGACGAAACGGGCACACTCTTCTCGGGCGACCTCTGGCTTGGCGTACACTCTCGCGCGGTGCATGCGAGCGAGGATCCGTACGCGATCGTCGAGAGTCTGCGCCGCGTGCGTGCGCTCGAGCCTGCACGCATGTTCGATGCGCACCGCGGGCTGGTGCCGAATGCGGCCGCCGCGCTCGATGCGAAGATCGGCTGGCTCACCGATACGCTTGGCCAGATCGAGGAGCGGATCGCCGCCGGCTGGAGCGATCGCGAAATCGTCCGCCGCGTGCTCGGCGGCGAGGAGCGGTCGGGGATTCTGTCGGGCGGCGATTATGCGCGGCGCAATCTCGTTCGAGCCGTACGATCCAAGGTGCCGACCGCCGGGGCCTGATGCGGCCGCAGATTGCGCAGATGAACAATGATCCTGCAGCCACGATGTTGCCTTCGTGATTCGAACCGCGCGTCAGAGTCGGGCTTTCGGGGGGAGAGCCGCTCGGGACGCAACGTGTTGCGTCCCGAGCGACGCTCCAAAACATTCCGGCTCCGACGCGCCGAGATGTCCCCGTCAATCAGCGTTCGTCTGCGTCATGAGCGGCCGCTTTCACCGGTGCCGCGGCAGCACCTCGTCGGTCTCCTCGGCGGGCAGCGGCTCGCGTCCGGCGCGCTCGAATTCCTGACGCAGGAGGTTCATCATCTCCTCGCGGCGATCATAGAGCCGCTTGAGCGGCCGCTTGTCGTGTCGGGCGTGCGCGTAGGCCGTCAATAGCGGCAGGGCCACCGTCGAATCGAGATAGCAGACCACCGCGTCGGGAAGGCGATCGGGATCGATCTTGCCCCAGCTCACCGCCTCGGCGGGCGTCGCACCGGAAAGGCCGCCGGTGTCCGGCCGCGCGTCGGTGATCTGGAGGAAGTAGTCGTGGCCCTTCTCGTCGATGCCGAGCACTTCCTGAATCTGCGGCTCCGTCTGGAGCATGAAGTTCTTGGGACTGCCGCCGCCGCAGATCACCACGCCGGACTTGCCGCCGCGCCGCTTGGCATCGAGCACGATCGACGCCGTTTCGTTCACGTCGAGGTTGGGATCGATCGTGCAGCGATTACCCTCGAGCGCGAGCGCGGCGACGTTCATGCCGATCGACGAATCGCCGGGGGACGACGTGTACACCGGCACGCCGGCGCGGTAGGCGGCCGAGAGCAGTGACTTCTGCTTCAGGCCCAGCGCCCGTTCGCGCTCGTGCACATACATGCCGCATTTCGCGTGGAACTCGGCGCTGGACATCGCACGCTGGAACTCCGGGCCTTGTATGACTTTTCGAAAGAAGGCGTCCGTGGACAGCAGCACGTCGTAGTCGAAGAAGATGTCGTAGATGCGAACCACGCCTTCCTCACGCAGCACGAGATCCGACTGCTGCGGAGTGCCGCGGTGCATCGACAGCCCGAGGCCGAAGTGCGTGTCGTGATACAGATTCGCACCGGTCGAGATGATCCAGTCGACGAAGCCGCTCTCGATCAGCGGAATGAGCGCGGCCATGCCGAGTCCCGCCGGCGTGAGCGCGCCGGTGAGGGTGAGTCCGATCGTGACGTCGGGCTCGAGCATCTTCTGCGTGAACAGGGAGCACGCTTCGCGTAGCCGCGCGGCATTGTAGGCGAGAAACGCGTTGTCGATCAGATCGGCCGCCGTCTCCCGTCCCGTGATCGGCGACGGATCGATGCGCGCGCCACGCAGGAACGTGCTGCGCTCGTGCGACGTGTGCTGCTGGCCGGCGCGCTCGCGGGCCTCGGCGGCGCGCTTCTGGTCGGCTTTCGGACCGGCGGCGGATGCCTTCTTCTTTGCCATGAGCGTTCTCTAACCCTTCTGTTGTGCTTCCCAGGCCTCAATCACCGCGTGTGCCGCTTCGTGCGGATCGTCGGTGAGCAGGATCAGGTCCAGGTCGCCGGCCGAGATCTTGGCTTCGCCCAGCACCCGCGACTGGAGCCAGCGAATGAGGCCCGCCCAGTAGTGCCGGCCGAACATGATCACCGGGAACTGGTAGATCTTGCCGGTCTGGATGAGCGTGAGCGCCTCGAACGCTTCATCGAGCGTGCCGAAGCCGCCGGGAAAGATGATGAACGCGTTCGAGTACTTGATGAACATCGTCTTCCGCACGAAGAAGTAACGGAAGTTCACGAGCGTGTCGACGTACGGATTGGCACCCTGCTCGAACGGCAGCTCGATGTTGCACCCGATCGAACGGCCGCCGCCGGCGCGCGCGCCCTTATTGGCTGCTTCCATGATGCCCGGTCCGGCGCCGGTGATGATCGCGAAACCGGCCTCGGCGAGCAGGCGCGCCACCTCTTCGGCGGCGGCGTACTGCGGGTCGGCCGGATCCGTGCGAGCAGAGCCGAAGATCGACACACCACGCCGCAGGTCATGGAGGGTGTCGAATCCCTCGATGAATTCTCCGGTGATGCGCATCACGCGCCACGGGTCGGTCCGCGTGAAATCGTCGCGGCTACTCCCCGCCTGGAGCAGCTTCTCATCTTCGGTGACAGGACCGATGTAGCTGCGAATCGCCTCGTCGACGACACGCGTCTCGCCGGCGGTCCGGGATGGACTCAGCTCCGACGGCGGCGTGCGGCCGGCGGCCCGATGTCCGGCTTCGGTGCGCTCGCGGTATCCTTCCTGCGCTGTGATGGATGCGTTCGCGAGGACTTGCGGACTGCCACGCTTGCCGCTCGCGGTGCGGGCCGGTCGTTTCTTGCGGGTGCGCTCGGGCGCCGGTTCGGCTTGTGTATTCGAATTGCGAGAACGCGATCGCTTGGCGGCCATGCTCGACGGATCGGAGGAACACGCCGGCCGCGTGCCGGCGCGACTGTGCAGTTTACCGGGTTGAGGCGCGAGTGCACAGAGGCGAGCTTCCGAAATCCTTCATTCCACACGAGTCGTGTCCGTCGTAATTCTGCTCGCCGATGGCGTGCGTCCCGATACTCTCGATGCCGCGGTGTCGGCCGGCACGCTGCCGGCACTCGCGCGGCTGCGCGGTGAAGGCGGCTTGCATGCGATCACGACGTGCTTTCCGTCGGTCACCGGACCCGCGTACGCGCCGTTCATCATGGGACGTTTCCCCGGCCCGATCGGCTTGCCGGGCCTGCGATGGTTCGACCGTGCCCGCGACACCTGTCGCTTTCCGGATTACACGCGCAGCTACATCGGCTATCAGCTCGACGCGATCAATCGCGACATGGCGGCCGACGCGCCGACGATGTTCGAGCTGTCGTCCTCGAGCCTGGGCGCGTTGAGCATGATCACGCGCGGGTTGGCGAAGCGCTCGCGCATCGGCACCATTACGCCGCGGTCGGCGTACCGCGCCGCGCGCACGCATTTCACCGGCGACGTCGCGGGGTGGTTGCAAATCGATCGCGAGATCTCCGCCGATGTCGTCGAGCGCATTGGTCGCGAGCGGCCGGAATTCGTGTTCGCGGCCCTCACCGGTGTCGACAAGGTGTCGCACGCTCGCGGCCACGAAGCGCCGCTGCTGCTCGATGCGCTGCGGATCGTCGACCGCACCGCGGCGGCGATTCGCGATGACGCGGAGCGTGACGGGCGCTGGGACGAGATGTCGCTCTGGATCGTGAGCGATCACGGCCACTCGCGCGTGCAACAGCACGAGGATCTCGCGCAGCTCGTCGCGAGCGCCGGCTACCGTACCATCGCGCATCCGTGGGTGTTCGCCGTCAAGCCGGAAGTCGGCGTGATGGTGAGTGGCAACGCCATGGCCCATCTGTATCTCGATCTGCCATCGCGTCTCCGGGGAGACGCGGCCGATGCCCGCTGGTGTCCGCTGATCGAGCTGCTGCTGGAGAGACCCGCCGTCGACCTCTGCATCCTCACCGCGCCGGACTCCACGCGCGCCACCGTCAGGAGCGCGTCGCGCGGCAATGCGTCGATCGAACAGCGCAGCGGCCGATTTCATTATCGCCGAGAAAGCGGCGATCCGCTCGGCGTCGGCTGCGATCTGACCGATGTCTGCGCCGATGCCGCATACGATGCGACGATCGAGACCGATTACCCGGACAGCGTCGTGCAGATCGCGCATCTCGCCGCCTCCTCGCGCTGCGGCGAGATCGTGCTCTCGGCGGCGCGCGATTGGGATTTCCGCGCGCGCTACGAACCGATTCCCCACGTCAGCTCGCACGGCGCACTGCACCGCGAGCACATGCTCGTGCCACTGCTCGTCAACCGCCCGGTACGCGGCCATCCGAGACGGACGGTCGATGTGATGCCCAGCGCGCTGGCGGCGCTGGGGCGGTCGATACCGGCTGGCTTGGACGGCCGGCCGTTCGTCTGACTACGTTCCGGGGTGTTTGCGCGTCGTCGCCAACAGCGCTGGAATCGAGAGCAGAGCCCAGGCGGACTCCAGCGCGATGAAGCCGACGCGCCGGTCGACGATGGCGACCCACGCGAGCAGCGCCGAGCCGACGAAATTGAGCACGTTGTACGAGCGGTCGCGGCGATCGAGGCGGCCGCGCTGGTTGGCGGCGTACGCAATGAGGATCAGTATCGCGCCGATCACCGAGATGAGCTGATAGAACACCGGATCTCCTGAGGAGCTGTGATGCGCGCGACTTCGCATCGGTTATTGTAGAAGACTCATGACGACCTGGACTCGACTCACGACCCGCCTGGCCTGGCGCGCGGTCCGCGACCCACGGCTCGCCGCCGCATTGCTGCGGGTGGCGTGGCGCTTCCGGCGCCGGGAGTGGTTTCGCCGGCCGCCGTTCCTGCCGCTGCCGTCGGTCGACTACATCCGCTGGCGAATGTACACGGCGTACGGTAACGATGCCGCGGTCCCGCCGGCGGAGGATGTCATACGCTACGCGCGCTGGGCAGTGCGCAAACCATGACCGCTGCATCGCTGCCGACAGGGCATGACGCGCCACTCGAGCAGCTCGTGAAAGCGCGCGCCTATGGCTTGGGCTTCGATCTCGTCGGAATCACCGAGCTGGGCGAAGCGGAAACGGCGGCTGCATTCGACGCCTGGCTCGCGCGCGGCTACGCGGGCGAGATGGGCTACATGGAACGTACCGCGGAGAAGCGCCGCGATTCCCGCCGCGCGATCGACGGCGCGACGCGCGCAATCGTCGTCGCCATGAGCTATGGCGGAACCGAGCCGTCGGGACCCGTCGCGCGATACGCGCGCGGCGACGACTATCACGACATCATGGTCGAGCGGCTGCGCGAATTGCACGGTTGGATCGAAGAGCAGCTCGGACGTGCAATTCCGGGGAAGGCGTACGTCGATACGGGTCCGCTGCTCGAGCGCGATCTGGCTCGTCGCGCGGGACTCGGCTGGTTCGGCAAGAACACGATGCTGATCAATCCGCGCGCCGGCTCGTTCTTCTTTCTCGGCGCGCTGCTGGTGGATCTCGATCTGGTGTGTGACGCACGCTTCGCGACCGATCACTGCGGAACCTGCCGGCGCTGCATCGACGCCTGTCCGACGAACGCCCTGCTCGACGCCCACGTCCTCGACGCAACGCGATGTGTGTCGTATCTGACGATCGAGCTGAAAGGCGACATACCCGAGGCGATGCGGCCGCTGATCGGAGAGCTGCTCTACGGATGCGACGTGTGCCAGGAGGTGTGCCCGTGGAACGTGCGCTTCGCGCGCGAGAACCGCGTGCCCGAGTTCACACCGCGTGACTTCCTGGCGAACAAGAATGCGCGTGAGCTCTCGCAGGACCTACTCGCAATGTCCCCGGAGGAGTTCCGCGCGGCGTTCAAGGGATCGTCGATGAAGCGCGCGAAGCTGCGTGGGCTGAAGCGCAACGCGGCCGTAGTCTTGGGCAACGTCGGCACGGCCGACGACGCCGATGTGCTCACGCGCGCGCTCGACGATGAGGAGCCGCTCGTGCGCGAGCACGCGAGGTGGGCGCTGGATCGACCGCGGGGCGCTACTTCGGAATTTCGATCTTGAAGTCGATGGCGGCGAGCTGCGCCGGGCTCATGCCGTTCCGTTGGAGGAAGGGCATCCAGCGCGGATCTCGCCGCAGCGGGGCGAACAGCGGATCGACGATCACGTAGGCAATCGCCTTTGCCGCGGCTGCGCGATCGAGCCATGCGAACGCCTTGTCATTCTCGCCACGATGCGCGTAGACCGTCGCGATGGCGAACGGGTCGTCGCTGCCGAAGCGTGAGACGAACAACGCGAGCGCACTGTCCGCGACGGCGTTCCGCCCGAGGGCATGGCTCACGATGGCGACCGCTGGCAGCCGGTACTCCTCGGACGGCTCCGCCATTGCCTCGCGTAGGGCGTTCTCCCCTTCGCCTTTTTGCAGCAGCACGAGTGCGAGCGACGAGCGAATGCCGGTGCGCCCAGGACTCAGGTCGAGCACCGTGCGTGCTGCGCGTTCGGCGTCGTCCCACCGGCGGGCGAAATAGTACGTTGTCGACAGGTTCAACGGCACGCGTGGATTGGCCGGATCGTGTGCCTGCTGGTACTCCTGCACAGCGATGGATTGGTCGAGTCGGCCGAGATTCTGGACGAACAGCGCCGCGTTGCCCAGCACGGCGATGTTTCTCGGGTCCTTGGCGAGCGCACGCTCGAAGTACTGCCCAGCGCTCCGCATGTCGCTGTCGTAGGTCATCGTCATCCAGCCGAGCAGGGACAGCGCCACCGCATCGCCGGGATCGAGAGCGAGAGCCCGATTCGCGGCCTCACGCGCCAAACGCTGTCCCTCACCGACGGGCACCTCACCGGAGGCTGCCTGGCTGATGTAGGCGCTGACCAGGCTGGTCCAGGCCTTCGCGGCGAGGGGGTCGACCGCGATGGCTTTCTTCAGGAGTTCGATCGCGCGGCGTCGCGAGTCCTTATTCCCCTGCAGGATCAGGAATCGTCCCTCGAGAATCAGCTCGTACGCCTTCGGATCGATGCGCCGCACCGTCGGGACGGCGCTGAGCAGCTTCACGCGGAGCTGCTGCACCACGGCGGCGGCGATCTCGTCCTGCACCTTGAAGATGTCGTCGATGGTGCGATCGTAGCGTTGCGAGAAGATCTCCGACTGGTCGCTCGCCCGCACGAGCTCGACATTGATGCGTACGCGGTCGCCCACGTGTTGCACGCTGCCGTCCAGGATCGCCGCGACGTGCAGCCTGCGCGCCATGTCTTGGATCGGCGTCTTGCGATCCCTGAACGAGAAGCTCGAAGTGCGCGCGATCACGCGAATTTGCGGCACCTTAGAGAGCAGGTTCAGGAGCTCCTCCGAGATCCCGTCGGAAAAGAACTGCTGCTCCTTGTCTCCGCTCAGGTTGACGAGCGGGAGCACCGCGATGGATGGGTCCGTGGCAATGTCGGGAATGGCCAGCTCGGTGGCGGCGACTGCTCGCGCCGCGTGATCGGCGGGAAGTATCGCTTCGCCGCCGCGTCGAGCGGCCACGATGCCGATCGCCGAGACCGCCACGACTACCAAGACGGCGATCGGCCACCTCGACCGTCTTGGAGATGTGGTCGGCGGCACCGAGCCGCCCATCCGCTCCAGGGCGTTCAGCACCTCTGCTGCAGACGCGGGACGATCGGCCGGATCCTTCGCGAGGCAACGCGCCACGAGCGCGGCGAGCGGACGCGGGAGGGTCTTCGGCAGCGGTGCAGGAATCTCGCTGAAATGCGCTGCCATCAGTGTTTGCGGTGACGTCTTGTCCGCGAACGGGTGCCGACCGGCGAGCAGCTCGTACGCCATCACGGCCCACGCATACAGGTCGGCGCGGTGATCCGTTGCCGGATCGGCGGCCGCCTGCTCCGGTGCCATGTAGGCGGGCGTGCCCAGTGAGGTGCCGAACTGCGTCAATCCTTCCGTCGGCGCTGCCGGGCCGTCAGGCGCGCGCGTGCGTGAAGCCTCCAGCGCCTTCGCGATGCCCAAGTCGGCCACCACCGCAGTGCGACCGCTCAGGAGGACGTTCTCCGGCTTGATGTCACGATGCACGATCCCGCGGCCATGCGCGTACTCGAGCGCCGTGGCAACGTCCCGCAGGATCGCGACCGCTTCCGTGAGCGGCACGGGTCCCCGCGCCAGGCGCACCCGCAAACTCTCACCGCGGACATACGGCATCGTGTAGTACGGGAGCCCGTCGGCCATCACGCCGGCGCTGTGCACCGGAACGATGTGCGGTTCTTGCAGTGCCGCCGCGAGACGAACCTCCCGCGCGAAGCGCTCAGCGCTCACGCCCTGGGCCAGCTCGGGGGTGAGCACCTTCACCACGACGTCGCGGCCAAGCGCCTCCTCACGGGCGACGAACACGCGGCTCATCCCTCCGCCGCCGATCTCCCGCTCCAAGGTGTATGCTGTACCGAGCGATGCCTGAAGCTGATCGCGGAGCGGGTCGGGCACGTGACAGGGGACGGGGAGCGTAGTCGCACGAACCGGCGCCAACATACAGCGTCCGGCAGGAGCGGGCAAACATCCGACGCCATGCCTGCCGGCTGGGCCGCTCCGACCTACGCCATCTCCTATGTGCGCATCGTCTTCGCCAATGGCCGCGACCCGGTTCCCAGCGGGATCTCAAAATGGTCGTGCCGACACATCTCCAAGGGCGCCCGCACGCTCGCGCGCGAGCTATTAGAAATGTCGCAAGAGGAGTTCAGCGCGGTGTTCAGGCATTCGCCAATGAAACGTGCCAAGCTGCGCGGACTGCAGCGGAACGCGCAGACCGTGCTGGCCAATCTCGATGGCGCCGCGGCTCGCCCGAATCCGGAGTTCGCCCGGCAGGACGAGTCCGCCACCATCTGAGCAGACGGCGAAACGCCGCAGCCGGCCGATCGTAGTACACGGATGACGCAGCCCGCCCCCGAATTCCTCGACCTCCAGGCCGCGCTCGCCGGCGAGTACTCGTTGCAACGCGAGCTCGGCCGCGGCGGCATGGGAATCGTCTATCTCGCGCGCGACGTGCAGCTCGACCGCGACGTGGCGATCAAGGTTCTTCCGGCGCATCTCGCGCGTGACGCCGAGTCACGCGAGCGCTTCCTCCGTGAAGCGCGGACCGCCGCCGGTCTCTCGCATCCGCACATCGTGCCGATCCACCGGGTCGGCGATGTGCGCTCGCCGGACGGAACCGGCGGTGATGCGGCGCACGTCGTGTTCTTCATCATGACCTACGTCGAAGGCGAAACGCTCGGCGATCGGCTGCGTACGAAAGGGCCGCTGCCGCCGGCGGACGCCGCGCGCATCATGCGCGAGGTGGCGTGGGCGCTGGCGTACGCGCATGGGCGCGGCATCGTGCACCGCGACATCAAGCCTGACAACATCCTCCTCGAGGCGGGCACCGGCCGTGCGCTCGTCACCGACTTCGGCATCGCGCGCGGCGGCAGCGTCATTGATCCACCGACCGATCCCGGCAAGATCATGGGGACAGCGCACTTCATGAGTCCCGAGCAGGCGCTGGGCGAAACGGTCGACGGCCGCGCCGATCTGTACTCGCTCGGGGTGGTCGGGTATCTCGCCGTGAGCGGTCGATTGCCGTTCGAGGCGTCGACGCTGCCGGCATTGCTCGCCCGCCAGTCAATTGAATCCGCGCCGTCGGTCCTGCGAGCTGCGCCAGGACTTCCGCCGACGCTGGCGCGAGCGATCGACAGGTGTCTCGCACGCGACCCGGGCGAACGCTTCGATGACGGCGAGACGTTGGCCGCTGCGCTCGCGCCGGCGCCGGAATCGCGACCCGTGCTGCCGGCGACGCTCCGCGCCTGGGTCGTTGCCCGGAATCCGCTGCTCGTTCCATACCTCGGCTGGTCGAGCGCGTTCGGTGTGCTCACGATCGGCAATGTGGTCGCGCTCGCGACCGGCAACCCGGGGAGCAGCATTCGCGACGTTGCACTGCTCGTCGCCGTTGCGACGGCGCCGCTGGTGCCGATCGTCGGCTACCATCTCGACCAGGCGCGCCGGCAGTTCCGCGCCGGCCACACACTCGCGGACTTGCGAACCGCGCTCGACGTCGCACGTCGCGAGCGGGCGGAAACGGAAGCCGTGGTGCGCACGGAAGCGGAGCCGAGCAGTCATCGATTGCTGCGAATCGGAACGGTCGGGTCGGCGACGTGGTTCGCCGTGACAGCCGGCTTGTTCGCCCAGGGCACCATCAACGAGCACACGGTGTCGATTGCGTGGTTTCTGGTTCCGCTCCTCACGACGATGATGCTCGGCGCGGCGAGCAACGCGCTCGGCGTGCAATTCATACCCACCCGAGTGCGTGACTGGTGGCAGACGGGAATTCGCGAACGGCTCTGGAACAGCCGGGCCGGTGCATGGGTTGCGCGGCGGCTCGGAGCGCCGGCGCAGTCGCGTGCGGTGGGTGCCGTCATCTTCCGGCCGACGGAGGCGGCGCTCGGGGTTGCGGCATCAGAGCTCTTTGAAGCGCTGCCGAAGACGTATCGGGGGCAGTTGTCGGAGCTGCCGGCGATCGTCGAGGCGCTCGAAGCGAAGGCGGCGGAAGCACGCGCGGAAATGGACGTCGTCGCGGCGCTCGCCGCGACGAGCTCGGGCGACACCGAGGTCCTGGGAGCGCGCCGCGAAGCGGCCGCGGCGCAACTCGCGCAGGCCGTCGCGGCGCTCGAGGGAATTCGCCTCGACCTGCTGCGGCTGCACGCCGGCGCCAGCGACCTGGCGCCGCTCACAACGTTGATGGATGCGGCACGGGTGGTCGGTGACGACGTGAAGCGGCTCGCGGAGGCGCAGGAGGAAGTGAACGCCGAAACTGGTCAGCGACGCATAGGTGCCGAGCGCATTCCCACGCCGGTGTGAACGGGATTGCGATTCGACTCGAGCGCAAGGAGAGTGATGACGCACGGCGCTTACTTCACTCGAATCGGCACGCGAATGATCAACCGCCCCGCCGGCCCGTTCGCGCGGAAGTCGAGATGGAGCATGCCCGGTGCACTCGGCACATACGCAAAGTCGTACGTCTCGCCGTCGGCGACCTCTTGACGAGCGGGAACGAGCACTTGCGCGGCGGTTGGCGTGGGATAGCCGTCCTTCGCGACCGGCCGCCAGCGCACGATCGAGTCGCGCGGAGCGGTGTCGGCGTTGTCCGGCGTCGCGGTGAGGAAGGCGACCGGGGCGACGTTGATCGTCGCCAGATTGATGAGGCGGAAGCGCGCCGTCCGGCCAACGTGCAGGACGACCGTGTCCGGAGTTGCGCGGCCGTCGATTTCGACGGGGTGTTCGCGGCTGGTGATATCGCCCTTCAAGAAGAACACGTGATCGTCGCCCGACGAGGAATCGCCGGGATCGCGCACGATCAGCGCGCCTTCCATGCCGGCGGCCTGCTGCTCCACTTCGTCCACATGCGCGTGATACATGAACGTGCCCGCGCGGGGAGGCGTGAAGCGGGCGACGAATGAGTCGCCCGGCGCAATCGCGGGCGACAGATGCGTCGCATCGCCGCTGAAGCCTGGGACGCCATCGACGTAGCTGTCCTCGACTTCGATGCCGTGCCAATGGATGCTCGTTGGCTCTCCCAGATGATTGACGATGGTGATCGCGACGGGCTCGCCTCGAACGAGATCCAGTTCCGGACTGAAATCCCGTCCACCGGCGATCGTGCGTTGACCGTCCTCGAGCACGAGCCGCATTGGAGGAACCGAATCGGTTTGCGCGATGCCGGTCCTGGCGTAACCGCCCTCGGCAACCAGTCGGAGGCGTCTCGCGGGAGATCCGGACGGCGCACCGGCCAACGTGACGCCTGGCCTGCCGCGGACTTCGACACCGAGCACCAGTCCGGTCATGTCGCGCATGGCCGGATCGTCCGGCATCGCGGAAAGGGAGTCCGGCTGGTTGTGAACCGCGATGTGACAGTGAAAGAGCCAGTTTCCCGGCCGCGTCGGCGACCACGACATCGACATCGTCGCAAAGGGTGACAGCAGCTGTGTAACGACCATCTGTCCCGGTCTGGGAGCACCAAACCGCGCCGCCTGCGGAGCGGCGAAGGCATCAACTCGGTAGTAGAACCCGTGCAGATGCATCGGATGCGGCTCGCGTGAGGCGTTGATGATCCGCCAGTGGAGCGAATCGCCGACGCTGGCGTGAATGCGTTCGGTGGCCGGCCACGCGCGGCCGTTGATCGTCCAGATGAACCGTCCGGCTGGCGGCGCATTCCGCGCAGCCACGTTGGGCGGCGCTGTGTCCGCGAACGCCACCCAGACGGAGTCGCCGGTCTCCATGATGACGAACACACGATCGCGTGCGCGCAGGGGCGCATTCGCCGTGTCGACAACCAGGGCACCCGAAAGCAGCCCGGCGTACTGCATCACTCGGGTCGCGCCGGTCGCCGTCGCGCCACGATACGCATAGTTGCCGGGAACGTTGAGCCGGGTCGTCATGTAGGCCGTCGCACCCGGCGCCACGACGAGACTGTCCATCGACGGATCACCCGAGCGGCTCACACCGGCCGGAATCACGAACGTGAGCGGAGCGCCGAGGGAGTTGTGAATGGATAGCCGAAGTTCGGTGCCCTGCGGCGCGCGAATGAGCGGACCAGGCATGAGCGGATCGTCACCGGGTTCCGCGAAGGCCGCGATCGTCATCGGCGGTCGACTCGGCCCGTTCAGCCGCCAGAGTGCGTGTTTCGCGTCGAGCGCGACTGTCAACACGCCGGCTCGCAGTACGCCGGCGCGTCCGACGTTGGAATTGGGATGAACAGCCGGATGCGACGGCGCCCACAGAGCACCGATGAACGCGAATGCCAAAACGATCATGACGGCCTCGGTATCAGAAGAGTAGGATTGCCATCGGTCGACCGCCGTCGCCGGCGGCGCCTCACTCGACGCGGATCGGAACTGCCACGAGGAGCTTGTGCCTGGCCGGAGAGTCCGGCGCCACGAACGTCACCACCTCGAGACGCATCACGCCTCGCCGCGGCGGCGTAAACTCGAAGTCGTACGTCTCGCCCATGCTGACGATTTGCGATGCGGCACGGACCGCGCGCGCCGACGCCGGCAGATCGAATCCATCCTTGGCGATCGGCTGCCATTGAAGTTCAGTCGTGTCAGCAACGTCGCGTCCACGACCCCACGATGTCGCGAGCCGGAACACCGGCACCGCCACGGCCTGCCGCGCGCCGAGATTGAGCAGTCGAAGCCGCGCCGACTGACCGACGTGCAGCACGATCGTGTCCGGTGCGGCCTGTCCGTTGATCTCCGGGAGCGCCGGTCTCGGCCCGGGTCCGGACAGTGACACCAACCGCGATTCCTTCAGGAAGAACGTGAAATCGTCGCGGCCGGCACTCGCGCCCGAATCGTGCACGATCAGCGCGCCTTCGAGTCCGCCAACCTGCTCGCGAACTTCGTCGACGTGCGCGTGGTACATGAACGTGCCGGCGCGCGGCGGCGTGAACCGCGCGACGAACGAGTCGCCCGGCGCGATCGCCGGCGACAGACGGTTCCCGGAACCACTGAACCCGGGCACGCCGTCGACATAACTGTCCTGGATCTCGATGCCGTGCCAGTGCACGCTGGTCGGCTCGGCCATGTGGTTCACGATCGTGATCGCCACCGACTCGCCGCGCACGAGATCGATTTCCGGACTGAAATTCACGCCGGCATCGACTCGGCGAGTGCCTTCCTCGAGCAGGAAGTGCATCGATGGCACGACAGCTCGACCGCGCGCAATCGCCGAGTCGCTGTCCTCCACAGCAACCAACCGGATGTGTCGCGTGGCGGCGGGCTCGCCAGCCGCGACGACGCCTGGCCGCTCGGTGACGATCGTTCCGAGTACCAGCCCGGTCATCATGCGCTCGTGCGGATCGTCGGGCATGGCCGAGATCGAGTCGGGCGTGTTGTGCATGGCGAAGTGACAGTGGAACAGCCAGTTGCCCGGCCGGCTCGGCGACCATGTCATCGTCATGCCCGACCATGGGGTCAGCAACTGCGTTACCACCATCTGCCCCGGCGCTGGCCGACCTTGCATTTCGGCCAACGGGCCGCTGAACGCGTCCGCGCGATAGTAGAAGCCGTGCAAGTGCATCGGGTGTACGTCGGCGGATGCGTTGATGACGCGCCAGTGAAGCGAGTCGCCAACAGTCGCGCGAATGCGCTCGGTGTTCGGCCATGCCTCGCCGTTGATGGTGTTGTCGCCGCGGCCGATCGGACAGGCCGACTCGCACGACATGTTCTGTTTGATTGGAACGGCGAGACACTCCCCGAACGCGTTCCCCGACGCCGTGTCGGCACACGTTTCGAACGCGGAGTCGGCCGTCTCCATGATGACGATCACGCGATCATGCGGTCTGGCTGGCGCGCCGGCGGTGTCGATCACCAGTGCGCCAGCGAGCAAGCCGCTGATTCCGCGGTGCCGGCCAAAGCCCGGCAGCGACGCGCGATAGACGTAATTCCCCGGCACGACCGCCTTCGATCGCAACAGACCCGTGGCATCCGGCGCGATCACCGTCGAGTCGAAGGCCGCCTCGTCGCCGCCGCGGATAGCGGCCGGGACGTAGACGATGAGCGGCCTGGAGAGCGCATTGTGCACCGACAAATGGATTTCGGTCCCTGCCGCGGCGCGCACGAGTGGGCCCGGCATGAGCGGCGCCTTTCCACGTTCCGCAAACGCTGCGAACGACTCCGCTGGATGATTGGGCCCGTTGACGTACCACAGCGCCGGTATGGCCTCGAGCGAGACGAGCAGCACTCCGCTGTGGAGCACTCCGGCCCGCGTGGTGTTCGCATTCGGCCGCACGACCTGATAGGCGGCCGAACGAACGCCTGCCGTCGGGCCGAGCACGATCGTGAAACCCACGAGCGCGAGATGGACTGTTCGTAAAGACATGAGAATTTCGCTAAGTAATGACGGTTGCAACCGAGGCGTCGCCTTTCGGCCACGTCATTCGACACGGATGGGTACGCGAATCAACAGCTGGTGATTCGCCCCCGCCCCGCGGACTTCCAGTCGGAGCGTTCCTCGCGCTTCAGGCGTGTATTCGACGTCGTAGGTTTCGCCCACGCTGATCGTCTGATCTGCCAAACGTGGTGCCGTGGCCGGGGCGGGCAGATCGAACGCGTCCTTGGCCACCGGTCGCCAGAGCACGAGCATGGTGTCTCGTGTCATCAGCGAGGCGCTATCCGCCCGCGCCGTCAAAGAAAAGGCCGGCACGGCGCCGCCGACGCCGGAGCCGAGATTCATGAAGCGGAGCCGCGCCGGGTGTCCAAGGCGCAGCACGATCGTATCCGGGTTCGCATGGCCGTTGATCTCCAACGGATGGGCGCGATTTCCGGGTGAGCCCTTCAGGAAAATCAGATGATCGTCCGGCCCGGGTGGCGCATCGGAATCGCGCACGATCAGCGCACCTTCCAGTCCTGCCAGCTCCTCGCGCATCTCGTCGAAATGCGCGTGATACATGAACGTCCCCGAGCGCGGAGGCGTGAAGCGCGCCACGAACGAGTCGCCCGGCGCGATGAGCGGCGTCAGATGCGTGCCGTCCCCACTGAAACCTGGAACGCCGTCGGCATAGCTGTCCTCCACCTCGATGCCGTGCCAGTGTACCGTCGTCGGCTGATCGAGGTGGTTCACGATCGTGATCGCGACCGGCACACCGCGCACGAGGTTGATCTCCGGGCTCCAATCGACATGGGTGTCGGTGCGCTCACCATGCTCCTCGAGCACGAAGCGCATCGACGGCACGATCTCGGTACCCGCGCGCGATGCGCCTGCTCCACGCTCAGCGACTAGCCTCAAGTGTCGGGAGGCCCGGGGTGCTCCCGCCGCGACGACGCCCGGCCGCGGCGCGACGATCGTGCCGATGATCAGTCCGACCATGTCGCGCATGTCCGGATCTTCGGATGTGGCGAGCATCGCATAGCTCGCGTTGTGCAGCGAGAAATGGCAGTGAAAGAGCCAGTTCCCTGCGCGATCCGGCGACCACGTCATCGACATCGACGAGAGCGGGTCAAGCAGCTGGGTGACTACGAGCTGCCCCGGAACCGGACGAGTGGTCGGATCGACGAGCGGCCCGGCGAGCGCGTCGACGCGGTAATAGAAGCCGTGGAGGTGCATGGGGTGCACCTGCGCCGAGCCATTGATCACGCGCCAGTGCAGCGAGTCGCCCGCTGTCGCGTGAATACGATCGGTGTTCGGCCACTGCGTGCCGTTGATCGTGTACATGAACCGCCGGCCATGACATTCCGTCAGCGGATTCACCGTGGTCGTGTCGTCGCACGCCGCCGATGCGGAGTCCTCCGTTGCCATGATGACGAAGACGCGGTCGCGCGGCCGTGCTGGCGCGTTCGCGCTGTCGACGACGATCGCGCCAACGAGAGCGCCGGCGATGTGCGATACGCGCGTGACGCCGTCGGGTAACGCTCCGTGGTAGACGTATGCGCCCGGTACCGTCGCTCGCGCCCACAGCGTATCCGTCGCGCCCGCCGCGACGATCACCGAATCCATTGCGTTGATGCGATCCGGTCCGCCGTGGAGTGCGGCCGGAACGACGAACGACAGCGGCTTGGCCAGGGAATTGTGCAGAACGAGCCGCAGTGCTGTGCCGACGGTCACTCGAACGAATGGTCCGGGCATCTGCGGCGCTTTCCCCGTTTCGGCGAACGTCGCCACCGACATCGCCGGCCGATGCTTGCTGAAGCGCCACTGAGCGAGCGTCGCGTCGATGGAGACCGTCAGGACGCCGTTGCGCAGCACGCCGGCGCGTTCGGTGTTCGGATTGGCGCGGACGACCGGCAGCACGCCGCGATGCGCGGGCGCGTTGTTCATGAATCCTGCGATCAGAAGCACGCAAGCCGCGGTGCCACCGATCGAGACGATTCTACTCATGTGCATGATCACGTCTGTTGAGGAAACTGGTGTGCGCGGGTGCGCGTGATGCGCTGACTACGGCCGCTCGACTCGGATCGGCACTGTGATGAGCGCCTTGCCGGGTCCGACGGGTCCGGCGGTCGAGACGAGCAGCCGCAGCATTCCGGGGTGCTTCGGCGTGTACTCGAAGTCGTACGTCTCGCCGATGCTGATGACCTGCTCCGCATCGCGAAGCGCTCGCCATTTCGCCGGGAGATCCATCCCGTCTTTCGCGATTGGTTGCCAACGGAGCGTCGTCCAACCTGTCTCGCTCACGGGGTCATCGATCGCCTGGAGCTGAACATCCGACACGGCGCTGTTGTGATGCGCCGTCAGACTGATCAAGCGGAACCGCGCCGGGCGGCCAGCGTGAATGATGACAGTGTCGGGGTGCAGTTGACCGTTGATCTCGACCGGGTCGCTGCTGCCGGCGAGGACCCGGGCCGACTTTAGAAAAAACGTATGGTCGTCGGGTGACCGCGTCGGTGCCGAGTCGCGCACGATCAACGCGCCGACCAGGCCGGCGCTCTGCTCGCGGTCGTCGTCGACGTGGGCGTGGTACATGAATGTGCCCGACCGCGGCGGCGTGAACCGCGCAACGAACGAGTCACCCGGTGCGATCATTGGCGCGAGACGCTTCCCCGCCCCGCTGAAACCCGGCACGCCGTCTACGTAGCTGTCCTGGATCTCGATCGCGTGCCAATGCACCGTCGTCGGCTCGGCCATGCGGTTGACGATCGTGATCGCTACCGGCTGACCGCGGACGAGATCGAGCTCCGGACTGAAATCGGCGCCGGCGTCCAGCCGCCGCGGACCGTCCTCGAGCACGAAGTGCATCGACGGCAGCACCATTCGTCCCGGCCCCACATCGCCGCTGTCCTCCAGCGCGACCAGACGAAGCTGGCGCTCCGGACCCAGAGACTCACCGGTGAGCTGCACGCCGGGTCGTGGCGCGACATTCACGCCGATCACGAGTCCCGCCATGTCGCGCATGTGCGGGTCCTCTGGCCCCGCGGACACCGAATCCGCTCGCAGATGGATGGAGAAATGGCAGTGGAAGAGCCAGTTGCCTGGCCGATCGGGTGACCAGCTGATCGACATGCCGCCGAGCGGCGTGAGATTTTGCGTTGCTACGAGCTGCCCGACCATGGGCTGTGCCCGCGCGTCGCTCGACGGCATCGAGTACGAGTCGATGCGGTAGTAGAAGCCGTGCAGGTGCATTCGATGCACGTCTGCGCCGGCCGAGATCACCCGCCAATGCAGTGAATCGCCGACCGTTGCGGCAATGCGCTCCGTGTTCGGCCATGACCGGCCATTGATCGTGTACTCGACTCGGCCGACATCACATGCGGCCGAGCGCGGAGCGGTGTCGACGCAGGCGGTCTTGAGGGAGTCCCACACCGGCATGATGACGAAGACATGCTCGTGCGGCACGGCCGGGGCCTTCGCGCTGTCGACGATCAGCGCTCCGGCCATCAAGCCGGCGAGGTCTTTGAATTTCGAGCTCGCCGTGGGGAGCGTCGCGCGATAGACATAATTGCCCGGCACGGTCGGGCGCGTCGTGAGCACGCCGTCTCCACCAGGCGCAACCACGATCGAGTCCATCGTCGCAGACCGATCCGCCTCACCACGCATAATCGTTGGCACGAGCAGCGTGATCGGCTTCGCGAGGGCGTTGTGGATCTCGAGCCGGATTTCGGTTCCCGACGTGGCGCGCACGAGCGGCCCCGGCATCAAGGCCGGCTTTCCCCGCTCGGCGAAGGCTTCGACGGCCATCGGACGGCGCCGAGGGCCGTAGATGTGATAGAGCGCTTCCTTTGCGTCGAGCCGGACCGTCAGGACGCCGTTGCGCAGCACGCCGGCGCGTTCGGTGTTCGCGTTCGGACGGACCAGCTCGGGGCCGGACGAGCCCGGGCTATAGCCCGGAATGAACACGGCGCCGAGGAGGACGACTGCGGGCGCCGCCTGATTCAGAACGCTCCTCAGAAAGTGCGAGCGGCTGGCCGCCCCGCTGCGATGTCGCTGCAACTCCATCGACTCTGCTCCATTTCACCGTTCGCTTGAAACGGTCCGAGTCTAGGAGCGCGACATCAGCGCCCCGTTATGAGATCGTCATCAAGGCGATAACGCCACGGTCGCCGGAGCGTTGCGGGCGCGCAGGCGGCGCTCGTCGACCGCCAGTCGTTCGCGATCTCGCGCAACGCGCGGCTGGAGCTGCGCATCCGCACCTTTCCACGCCGTCACGACATACCGATAGTAGACCGCGGCGCTATCCAGGTTGCCGGCCGCATCGTACGCCTGGGCAAGCAGCTCCTGCAGCTCGGTCTGCGTCGTGTAGAAGTTGCCCGCCTCGAGCGAGCCGGCCAGCGGGTGCCGCAGAATCGGAATCGCCTCCTGTGGCCGGCCGAGCGTAAGCAACGTTCTCGCGCGCTGAAGGTCGGTTCGCGAGAAGCCTTCCGTCTCCGAAAACGTCGAGCGGCCAAAGGCAGCGAGGGCGCTGTCCGGACGATCACGCGCTGTCCACAGCAGCCCCTGGAGATAGTCGCGCAGCAGGCGATCCCGGCCGAACCCACTTCTCGGTCCCCAAACCTGAAGTGTATCCGCCAAGGCCGCGAGCGCGATGGTATCTCCTTCGGCCGCGAACGAGGATCCGGCGTGCGTCAGCACCCAAACGCGCTGGCGGGCGCTCCGTCCCGCTGCGGCGCGAGAGAACGTGTCGGGCGGAACGACCAGGCTCTCGAAGATGTCGGCCGCGCGCCGGAACTGGCCGAGCTCGAAGCGCACTTGCGCTTCCGCGACGCGAGCGGTTCCAACCGTGTGCGTGAGCGCACTGTCCGCTCCGCGGAACGCGCCCTGGGCCAACGCCAACGCTTCGTGCAGGCGACCCTGCGTGCGGAGACTGATGATCAGAAACCATAGCGCGTCGGAGCGTTTGTCGGCGTTGCCCGTCTGTGCGAGGGCCAGCAGGAGTCGGTCAGCCGTGGCAAAATTCCGCGCGCGAATTTCGACCATCGCGTGCTCGATGACATCCGCGTCGGTGCCGGTGGAGTAGCGCGTAGCGGAGTCGATCGCGGCCCGCGCCTCGTCGTAGCGGCCGGTCGCCGTCAACAGATGGGCGAGCTGCAGCCACGCGAGCCGCCATCGCGGCTGCTCGCGTTGCAATTCCTGCGCGCCGCGCAGCGCGGCGTCGGACGAGTCGGCGTTCTGATATGTGGTGATGAGCATGAGCCGTGTGGCGCAGGAGGCACACGATGCGCTCGACGACACGGTGGGCCGTGGCCCTCCCGCAATCGCGCGTCGGAGATGGTCAGCCGCCGCGAGCCATGCTCCCTGCATGTCGGCTGCTTCAGCGGCCGCGACTTGCGCCTCCGGCCAGTTCGGATAGCGCGCGACGAGCGAATCGGCAATGGCGCGGCGGTCAGCGCTGTTCGTCGCATCCGCCCAGCGATAGCGAATCAGCATGCGCTCCGGGTCGGAGACGCGCCGCGCGAGTCGGTTCGCGAGTTCGATCATTCTCGACGCGTCTGCGCCGTTGGAGCTCCCCTCGGCCAAGCCAGCATACAACGCGCACATCGCGCAGTTGGTGTCCCGATCCAGCGCCGCCTTGAAGAGGCGCGCGCTCTCGCGCGGATCGCCTGCGTAGTACCGATCCATGCCCTGCTCGTAGAGCCCGCGCGCCGCGGTCGAGGCGATCGTGATCGGCGGCGATGCAACCGGATACGAGAGCGGGCCGGATTTCGCACGGTCCCATCGCCTCGCGGGGAACACGCCGGCGATCCCGATGATGGCCAATGCCGCGCCAACCGTGCGCCATGATCGCAACGGCCGACGGGCCGGCCGCGCATGGGCTTGCACCGGAACGCCATCCGCGAGTGGTCTCTCCGTTGATTCGGTGGGCTCGCGTGAAACGCGAGACTCGGCCGCGTCGACCATCGCCGGCGTGCTGCCGGAGGCCGGACTGAGGCCACTACGGGCGCGCACCGCTGCCACGAGTGCTTGCGTCTCGACCGCCGGCTCCGCTTCGAACTCGTCCGCCAGTCGACGCGCAAAGTCCTCGGCCGCGCGCAACGCACCGCACCGGTCGCCGAACGCATCGAGAGTCTGAATGAGTCGCCGTACGGCCGTTTCGTCGTCCGGCGAGCAGGCGACCGCCTCGCGCGCCCATCGCGCCGCCGCGACGCCGTTGCCGGATCCTTCCGCTTCGTCGGCGAGGGCGGAACATGCCGCGAACGCCCTTCTATTGAAGCGCGTCCGCGCGGCCTCCATCCACTCCTCGAGCGCGGCGGAGACGCCATCCACGAAGAAGCCGTCGAGCAGCGGGCCGCGGTAGAGATGCATCGCGCCGCTTCGATCGCCCGACGCAAGGCGTCGCACGAAGTCCACGACGTCGCAAGAGAGCGCGTCCTGCATCAACGCGATGTTCTCGCGATCCGCACTTACGACGTCGTCGCCGACGACGCGTCGCAGGTGGAAGACAATCTGGCGCAGCGCACCTCGCGCCCGCTCAGTCGAGAGCTCCGGCCAGAACAGCGCGAGCAGCAGATCGCGGCGGACCGGCATGCCCTCCGCACTGGCGACGGCGAGATACGCGAGGAGCGCAAGCGGTTTTGGCGGCACGCTCAATCGCTGCGCACGACCATGTTCGTGCGCCGAGAGCTCGACGCCACCCAGTAGACGTAGCCGGATCCCTGGCATCGCGGCCCTCGCGACGGGAGACGCTCCAACCTACGAGCCGGAACACGGGGCGACAAGCAACGGGGACTGGAACCGCCGGCCGCGGGAGCGCCGGCAAACGCTCAGCATTGTGTCGAGCCCGTTTATCACGCGGGCTGCCCATTGCAAACCACGAAAACACCCGGTAATATCGCCCGCCGCACGAGCGACTCGAACGGGTCGCCAGGCGATGACTGCGACGGTGCAGCATCCCTGACCGCAATTGATCGCGAGCATCTTCACTGGAGAGTGTCGCATGTCGCTTCAAGGTCGGACACTGTTGAGCATCGCCGCACTGGCCGCTCTGGCCGCCTGTTCCACCGACAATTCGCCGTCATCGCGTACCATCACCGAACCTGCCGGCCCGTCGGAGATCAGCAGCACGGGCGCAGCAATGCAAGCGCTGCATGCCAGAGTGTGCCCTGGCGCGGTGGTGGGAACAGCACGCTGCCACTCATGGATCCGTGTCGACGCGTCAGGCAGGCCGTTCGCGACGACTGGCCCCAGTGGATACCACCCGTCGGACCTGCAGGCGGCTTACGGATTACCGGCAGCCGGCGGCTCCGGGCAAACCGTCGCGATCGTTGACGCGTACGACGATCCCAACGCCGAGGCGGATCTTGCCGTGTACCGTAGCACGTTCGGGCTGCCGGCGTGCACCACCGCAAATGGCTGCTTCCGCAAGATCAACCAGACCGGCGGCACCACCTATCCTCGCGGCAGTGGGAGTTGGGCGGAAGAAATCTCGCTCGATCTCGACATGGTGAGCGCGATTTGCCCCGGTTGCCACATCCTGCTCGTCGAAGCGACTTCGGCATCACTGGCGAATCTCGGCACAGCGGTGAATACGGCCGCGAAAACCGCCGGCGTCGTTGCAATCTCGAACTCGTACGGGGGCACCGAGTACTCGTCGGAAACGACCGATGAAGGGAAGTACTACAATCATCCCGGCATCGCGATCACAGTGAGCTCGGGCGACAACGGGTACGGGGTCGAGTTCCCGGCGGCGTCGCAGTACGTCACCGCGGTCGGCGGAACGAGTCTCAAACGTTCGGGCACCGGCTTCGTCGAGACGGCATGGAGCGGCGCCGGCAGCGGGTGCAGCAAGTATATCACAAAACCCTCCTGGCAGGCCGACGCGGGCTGCGCGCAACGCACGGTCGCGGATGTCTCCGCCATCGCGGATCCCAACACCGGAGTCGCGGTGTATGACACCTATCACGTGCACCCGTCCTGGCTGATCTTCGGCGGCACCAGCGTGGCTTCGCCAATCATCGCCAGCGTGTACGCGCTCGCCGGCAACGCGAGCTCGGTGACGTACGGCTCATACCCGTACTCGCACGCTTCATCGCTCACCGACGTGTTGTCTGGCAGCAACGGGAGCTGCGGCGGTTCGTATCTCTGCACCGCCGGAGCCGGCTATGACGGCCCGACCGGACTCGGCACGCCCAGGGGCACTGGCGCGTTCTGATCGAACGTCATCAGCATTCTTGAACGATACGGGCCCGGCCGATTGGCCGGGCCCGTTTTCGCACTAACGCTCACACGAGCCAGCTCACCACCAGGCCGATGGTGGCCGCGAACATCGCCAGCGTCGTCACCCATCCGAGCACGTTCACGGTCCGGCTGTTCACCTGCTCGCCCATGATCGCCCGGTTGTTCGTCATCCGCAGCATCAACAGCATCAGCGGCGGCGTCGAAAATCCCTGGATGATGCCGGACCACACGAGCGCTCGCATCGGGTTCACGCCGAGGAAGTTCATCGCCATCGCCACGAGCATGAATGCGGTGAGCGCGGCGTAGAACCGCTTCGCCTCGCTCGGCTTCCGATGGAGTCCCTGCCGCCAGCCGAGCGCCTGCGCGAGGTCGTATGCGCCACCGGTCGTCATCACCGGCACGGCGAGAAAGCCCACGCCGACGATGCCGACCGCGAACAGCACGCTCGCCGCGCTGCCAGCGATTGGCGCGAGCGCCGCCGCGGCCTGCGCTGCGCTGTCGATGCGCCGCTGCCCCGCCACGAACAGCGTGGACGCGGTGGCGAGCGTGACGAAGTACATCACGGCACTCGAGAAGAACATTCCGGACACCACGGTCCAGAACGAGCGCTTCAATTCGTCGTCGGTCGCGCCCACGCGATCGGACAGCCGGCGCCGTCCCATTGCGATCTCCTCCTCCACTTCCTGATTCGAATGCCAGGTGTAGAGGTACGCAGACAACGAGGTGCCGATGATCGCGACGAGAATGGCCAGAAAGTCGCGGTCGAAGTGAATGGTCGGCACGACGGTGCCGTGCGCCACCGTCGCCCAATCTGGCTTGGCGAGCACTGCGGACACGACGTAGCCAAGCAACGCGAGCGCGAGCACGCGCAACACGCGGCTGATCAGCCGGTACGATCCCGCCAGCTGCAGCGCGAGGACGAGCAGCGTGATCGCCACGACGATCGCCGGGATGGCCAGCGGCACGATCAGGTGCAGTGCTGCGGCCATGCCGCCGATGTCCGCCGCCGCCTCGATCACGTTGCCGATGAGCACTCCGGCGAGCGTCGGCAGGAGAATCCATCGCGGATAATGTCGCCGCAGCACGGCGAACAGTCCTTCGCCCGCAACCTGTCCGAGCTTTCCGGACAGATACACCACCGTGATCATCATCGGTAGCGCGACGGGCGCGGTCCACAGGATCGCCGGCCCGAACGCCGCGCCGGCACTCGCATAGGTGCCGACGGCCGACGGATCGTCGTCGGCCGCGCCGGTGATGATGCCCATGCCTGCGGTCCAGAGCACCCCACCGCGCTGTTTCGTCGTCGCGCTGCGGGGCGCCGACTCGCGCGCGCGCCGGCGCTCCCACCGCAACCACTTGCGACGTTCCTTCACGCGATGCATCCGCGGGCACGTACCGGCATCGCGACGGTGCTACGCGGCCGTGTCGCTCGTCTCGACGCGATTCGTTGCGTTCGTGGGATGCTCGCCGAGAAATTCGACCCACTGCTTCTTGAGGCCCGGGTAGTGCTTGGCCGCTTCGACGAGATCGAGAAAGCAGCGGAGCGTGTCGTCGAATCGCTTCTGCAACACGTCGTTCGCCAGCCGGCCGTTCGCCGCAAATGCATCCAGACTCTGCGCGAGGGAGAACATGTCGGGGTACACCCGCGCGCCCAGATGCTCGAGCGGCACGCGCAACGCCCACAGACCGCGGTTGCCGCCGACCATCGACGGCGAGGCCGACATGAGCATTCCCTGCTTGCCGTTGAACGGTTGCGGCCGAAAGCGTGACGTCCAGTCGATCACGTTCTTCAGCACGCCGGGCATCGACGCGTTGTACTCCGGCGACGCGATCACGAACGCATCGGCCGCCTTGAGTCGCGTGCACAGTGCCTGCGCGCCAGGCGGAATTCCGTCGGCAATCTCGCGATCCTGATCGTACGACGGACAATCGAAGTCGGCGATCGTGGCGCGGTCGACCGTCGCTCCGGTGCGCTCCACGGACTCCGCCGCGAGCTGGGCCAATCGTCCGTTCGCCGATTCCTGGCGAAGGGACGCGTGAAAGACGAGCACCCGGAGCGGGGCGATAGCCATGGCTGACCTCGGAGAGCGGATGAGAGTGATGCGCAGAATCGCCCGCGCACACGCGTGCGCGCATCGTGAGATCGCTATGGCAGGATGCTCGCCACGGGACGGCTGACGTGCGCGAAACTTGCTTGCCGAAGTCAGGCATGGAAGCGCAGTTCATCGACGATCCGGCAGCGCCTCTCGGTGCGCGGTGGTTTGCGCACATGCAACGCGGCGAGCTCGAGTCGGCGTGGAGCGTGTCGGACGCAGTCCTTGCCTCGCGAGCTGGACTACCATGCCACCACCTGCCGCGACACCTGCAGTACATCTGGGACGGGTCGCCGCTGGACGATGCGCGCGTGCTCATCCGCTGCTACCACGGGCTCGGCGACACGATCCAGTTCATCCGGTACGCGCCGCTCGTGCACGCGGTCGCGCGCGAGGTGATCGTCTGGGCGCAACCCGAGCTCGTTCCACTTCTCGAATCGTGCGAGGGCATCGACCGCCTGGAGCCGTTGCACGACGGTGTGCTCGCGGTGCCGTACGACGTGGATGTCGAGATCATGGAATTGCCGTATGTATTCCGCTCCACCTTGGCGACGCTGCCGTGCGACATGCCGTATCTCACGGCGCCTCGCGCATCTCGCCCGCGCGACGACCGACTCGCGGTGGGGCTCGTCACGCGCGCCGGAGGGTGGGACGAGCGTCGCTCGATCCCGGCCGATCGCCTCAAGCCGCTTGCCGACCTGCCGGGCGTGCACATCCAGCTGTTGCACGAGCCGGCCGCGAATGCCTGCGACTTGTTCGAGATTGCTCATGGCACCGACACCGTCCTCGGCACGGCCGGCCTGATGCGAGCGCTCGACCTGATCGTATCGGTCGACTCGATGCCGGCACATCTCGCCGGGGCACTCGGCGTGCCCGTGTGGACGCTGCTGCGCCACGACGCCGACTGGCGCTGGATGCGCGATCGCGCGGACAGTCCGTGGTATCCCACGATGCGCCTGTTCCGTCAGCCGCACGAAGGGGCATGGCCGGCGGTGATCGAACAAGTACGGGTGGAATTGGCGCGGCTGGGCAGTGATTAGAGGATTCTGATCCGGCGCGGGTAGCCGCTACGGCCGGCGGACCACGGAATCGCTTCGCCTCACCCGACATCCAGGCCCGTGAGTCGCGATGCCTGCCCCTGAGCGCTCATCTCGTCCACGTCGATCTCGGTCACGAGCCGCTCGGCCAGGGCGCCCCCGATTCGACCCGCGCCGCCCATCGTTTCGACCACGCGGCGTTGCGCTGTCAGCGCCTGCACGAGCGGTTCGGCGCGCTCGGGATGACCGCCCATGACGCCTTCGACCGCGATGCCGATACCGCCCTGCCGGAGTAGACCGGACAGTACGTCGCACGCGCTGGCGTATCGCTCGTCGGATGCAGCCAGGCGTTCGAGCGCCGCGAGCCCGGCGCGGCGCGCCCTCGCGCGCACTCGCTTCTCGTCGCGCTCCTCGCGTCCGGGATCGCCGGCGCCAAGCCATTGCACCACCGGCAGCAGCGTGAGTCCCTGCACGATCAGCGTCGCGACGATCACGGCGAACGTGAGCACGATGATGACCTGGCGCGGCCCCGTGGCGCGCAACGTGTTCTCGGACAACACACCGGGAACCGCCAGTGCGAGCGCAAGCGACACGACGCCTCGCATGCCGGCCCACCCGAGCACGATCGCCTGGCGACCGGTCGTCCGCGGCGAGCGATTCGACGCGCCAATGAATCGCCACAACCGCGGAACGATCGCCATCCACGCGAATCGAACCAGAATCACGACGACCGATACGGCGATGCACGGCCACAGCAGCTCGCGTGTGAAATCGGCGACGGCAATTTCGCCGACGAGCAATCCGAGCAGCAGGAAGACGAGCGCGCCGCTCGCGAACCGCAATGCGCCCCAGACGGTGCGTTCCGCCAGCCGCGCGACGGGCTTGGAGATCACGGTCGCGTAATGCCGCAGCATGAAGCCGAGCGTCACCAGCGCGAGCACACCGGACGCGCCGGCTCGATCAGCAATCTCATAGGTCGCGTACGGAACGAACAGCGAGATGCCGACTTCGAGCGGCACGTGGTCCACGCGACTGCGCAGCTTGGCGACGAGCCAGCCGATCACGAGGCCGACCAGAATCCCGGTCGGCACCTCGCGGAGCAGGGCGAGCCCCGCGGCCCCGACGGAGAACGTGCTCGTGCTGGCCGCCTCGACCGCGAGACCGTAGGCGACGATCGCCAGCGCGTCGTTTACCAGCCCTTCCCCTTCGAGAATCACGACCAGCCGGTGCGGCAGGCCGGTCTTGCTGGCAACGGCCGTCGCCGCGATCGGATCGGGGGGTGATACGATGGCGCCAAGCACGAGCGCCCATGCCCACGGCAGTCCGCCGACCGCGTGCGCGATGCATGCGACGACGGCCATGGTCGCGAGCACGAGCCCGATCGCGAGCGATGCAATCGGCCGCAGATTCCGACGGAACGCCTGCAGCGGCAGCGCGTATGCCGCCGACGTGATGAGCGGCGGCAGAAACGCGAACAGCACGCGGTCCGGCGGCACACGTACCGGCGGCAGCGCCGGTATGAAGTGCCAGATGCCGCCGGCGAACGCGCCGATGATGGCCAGCGTGACGGGCGCAGGAACCGGCAGACAACGCGCGATCAGTGCGCTGCCGAGCGTGAGGGCGAGGACGAGCAGCGCGACGTCGACGCCGTTCACGAGGTCAGCGGGCGGGGGCGGCGCCCGCTGACCGCGGAATCATCTCGTCGCGCATGGCAGCCTCGTACGCGAAGGACGCGAACACGATCGCGCTCTCCTTGAGATCGTCCGGGTTCATGCGATCCATCGTGTCGACGTTCGTGTGGTGAATGCGAACATCATAATTCGTATAATCCTGCACCGGATTGAATGCCGGCACGTCCTCGGGCATGAAGCTCAGGTGGTCGGTGTTGCTGATGCCGGCGATCACGTTCCGGCGCGCACCGAGGTCGGTGAACGGAGCGAGCCACTCGTCGAAGATCGACTTGGCCGCCTGGTTGCCTTCCATGAAGAATCCGTACACCGGCCCGTAGCCCGGATCGATGTTGAGGTACACGGACATGTGTTCGCGCGCCGATTGGTTCGCCGGCCCGGCGAGATGCTGCGCGACCCAGGCGCGCGAGCCGTACAATCCCTCCTCCTCGCCGCCCCAGAGCGCCACGCGAATGGTGCGCCGCGGCCGCGCGCCCACCGCTTTGAGAATTCTCATGGCCTCGAGCACCGTGGCGGCGCCGTCGGCGTTATCCGTGGCGCCGGTCGCCGCCCCCCACGAATCGAGATGCGCGCCGATCATCACCACCTGGTCGCGCAGCGCGGGATCGCTGCCCGGCAGCTCGGCGATGACGTTGTAGCCGCTCGTGTCGGTGGTGATGTAATGCGCCTGCACGTTGACGCTGACGCGCACCGCGAGATGATCGGCCAGCATGCGCATGATGTTGTTGTAGTCCTCGGCGCCAAGGACGACCGATGGCACCGCGCGCTCCGGTCCGGCGTCACGGGTCTGCACGAAGACGGTGCCGTGCTCGCCACGACTCGTCTTGAGCACCGCGCCAACGCCGGCGTCGTGCAACAGCGTGGCGATGCGCATGGCTTCCGACACGCGACCACCGCGACCGCCGAGCCGCAGCGGGGGCAGCGGTTTGTAGACGTCCGGAACGCCCGGCGCCGTGGGATTGACGCGATCCTGCCTCACGAAGGTCGTCTCGATCGGTTGCACCATCACGATCGCGCCGCGAAGCCGGTCGCGCATCTTCGCCAGCGAGTCGTACGACAGTCCGGCGATGACGATCGGCGTTCCGGTGATCTCACCCCTGGTGGGCGCGGACCAGGCGTCCGGATAGGCGATGAGCGGCGCGAAGCGCGGCGCCGTCAGGTGCGCGGAAAACCGATCCAGCTCCCAGCCGCGTCCGAATGGCCACGATTCGAGATGAGCGTTCTCGTATCCCCAGCTCGCGAGCGCGCCGCGCGCCCAGTGCACCGCACGCACGAACGCCGGCGACGCGGTGAGGCGCGGGCCGATCACCGTGGCGAGCGTGTCGACCATCGACCACGCATGGGAGTGCTCGAGCCCCTCGGCGCGGATCTTCGCGAGCATGGACTGCTCGGACGGCTGCTGGGCGGAGAGGGAGCATGGGAGAAGCAGGAGCAGAAAAAGGAGGCGCATAAGGAAGAAAGTGGAACGTTCGCGGCCGCGGTGAGACAGTAGGACGGTAAGGCGGCGAGGGACGAATCGTAAGACTCTCGGTGCAGCCGCGGATCAACGCAGCTGTCCTGTAGCCGCAGATGTACGCAGAGCAACGCTGACGACAACAGCAGGTGGCATTTTCCGATCTGCGTTACTCTGCGTCATCAGCGGCCGATCCAGATTCCGCCCATCATACTGCCGTATTGCCCCGATCTCGCATGTCGTATTCCGATTTTCTCGCCTTTCGACGCTCCCTTCCACGTCCTCCGCGGCTCGAACGTCAGACCGTTCGCGCGCGCGGCGTTTCCTTCGCCGTGTTCTCCTCGCCGCCGATCGCCGGCGCAGCGCCGATCGTGTGCATCAACGGCGGCATGCTGTTCGATCACTCCATGCTCTGGCCCGCGCTGTCGCCGCTTGCCGCGACGCGCCAGGTCATTCTCTACGATCAGCGCGGCCGCGGCGCGTCGAGTGCGCCCGGCGATCCGGCATCAATGTCGATCGAAGACGACGCCGCCGACCTCGGCGCGCTGCGACGCGCACTCGGCATTCGGCAATGGAACGTGCTCGGACATTCATGGGGCGGCGGAATCGCCATGCTTGCCGGCGCCGAGGATCGAGCGGGCGTGCGGCGACTCGTGCTCGCCGATGCCGTGGGACCCACGAGCTCCTGGTTCGCGCCACTGCGAGCGGGCGTGCTCGCGCGCCTGACCGGTGCCCAGCATGACGCTGTGGCGCGAGTCACAGATGCAGACCTGGCGAATCCGGATCCGGCGCTTCACAGCGCCTACGCCCGCGCGGTGTATCCCGCGTGGTTCGCGTATCCCGATATGGCCGAGCGATTTACGCCGCCCGATGCGCGCAGCGAAACGGGCGCCGCGGTGCTCGCGCGGCTGCGTCGCGAGGGTTACGACTGGCGCGAGCGCCTGCGTGCCCTTTCCGCGCCAACGCTCGTCTTACACGGAGAGGAAGATCCGCTGCCGCCGGCAGTTGCCGGAGACATCGCGGACCTCCTTCCGAACGCACGTCGAATCGTCATCCCCTCCGCGGGGCACATGCCCTTCTGGGAAGCGCCTGAGCGCTTCTTCGCCCTGATCGAGGCGTTCCTGTGAGCGCGTCGATCCGGTACACCCGGACCCACCTGTATGAAGCGAGCCGCCGTTCCACTTCTCTCGCTCGTGCTGGGCGCCCTCCTCCTCGGCGCCGGACATAGATCTGCCACCGCCAGCAGCACGACCGGCGCTGCAACAATTCACGAGAGCGACGCGGGCAGCATCGACGGCGCACTCGCCACCGCCGGGCCTGTGCGGCCAGGCGGAGACCGCGAAGCCGTGAAGCGCAAGCTGCACGACGAGGAAGGCGGCACCTACATCGACGAGATTCTCCTCGAGCGCGATTCGTCGCTCGCCCGCTGGCCCGATCGCGATTCGCCGCTCGCCGTGTGGATTCGGCCGCGCTCGAACATCGCGGGCTTCGATACGGCGTACGTCGATCGCGTGAAGTCCGCGTTCCGTGCCTGGGACGACGTCGACCTTCCGATCCATTTCCGATTCGTCGCCGATTCCGCGCGCGCCGACGTGCACGTCACGTGGATCGACCACTTCAAGGACCCGATCAGCGGACGCACGCGCTGGACGCGCGACGAAGACTGGAACATTACCAACGCCGACATCGTGCTGGCGGTGCACCATCGCGGCGGCGAACAGCTCGACCCCGACGCCATGCGCGCCATGGCCATGCACGAGATCGGACACCTGCTCGGCCTCGATCACACGACCGATTCGTCGAGCATCATGGCGCCCGTCGTGCGCGTGCGCGAGCTGTCGAGCGAAGACCGGGCAACGGCCCAGCTCCTCTACTCCCTGCCCGCCGGCCCGCTCCGCTGAAATCCGCTGAAATCCGCTGAAATCCGCTGAAGCGCTGAAGCGCTGAAGCGCTGAAGCGCAATCGGCGCGCGACATCGGGGAATCGTTCTTGCCACCCTGCGCGGCATGAGCGACCGCGCGGCGGAGCCGGCTACCAATTCCCGGGAGTTCGACATCGCCATCGTTGGCGGCGGACCGGCCGGTTTGACGGCGGCGATCTGGTCCGCACGCTACCTGCACTCCGTCGTGCTCATCGACAGCGGCGATCCACGCAACTGGCAGACGCGCGGCATCAACGGTTTCCTGGGACAAGCGGACGTCAAGCCAGCCGACCTGCGTCGTGCCGGCCGCGATGCGTGCCGCGCGCTTGGCGTCCAGCTCGTGGACGCGGTCGTCCTGCGCGCCGAGCAGCACGGCGATGAGAGTTTTCTGTTGCGAGTTCATGGAGGCGCGCACGTCGCGGCTCGGCGGCTGCTGCTCGCGATCGGCGTTCGCGACGTGTGGCCGGACATCCCCGGCCTCTCGCACGTGTTCGGCGCGAACGCCCACGTCTGCCCCGACTGCGACGGGTACGATGCACGCAACAAGAAGACAGTCGTGATCGGCCATGGACGCCGCGCCGTGGGACTCGCGCTCGATCTCACGACGTGGACGCGCGACATCATCATCTGTACGAACGGCCGGCCCGCCGACCTCGACGAGCCGGAATACTGCGAGAAGCTCGATGCGCTGAACATTCCGGTGCTCACCGAGCCGATTACGCGCGTGTGCTACGAGGGCGACGCCATCCACTGCCTCATGCTCGCCGACGGCATGCAGCTCGATGCGGAAAAAGTGTTCTTCACGCTCGGCCAGTATCCGGCCGACGATCTCGGCGTGCAGCTCGGCTGCGATCGCGACGACGAAGGCCACATCGTCGTCGACGCACACGGTCACACGTCGGTCGCCAACGTGTTCGCCGCGGGCGACATCACGCCCGGACCGCAGATCGCCATCGGCGCCGCCGCCGAAGGGGCGACCGCCGCGCTATCGATGCACAAGTCGCTCGTGCCCGGCGTGCGCAAGCTCGCCCCGCGCGACCACGCTACCACGCCAACGTGACGCGGCGCCTCTTGTTCTTGCGAAACAACTCGAACGTGACGCTCCGATCGATGACGCGCGGCATCACGGCGTGTCCGAAGTCCGCGACCGTTCTCACGGGATCGCCGTTGACGGCGACGATCACGTCCCCGCTGCGCAGACCGGCCTTGTAGGCCGGCGCCGATTCCGGCGCGTCGGTCACGAGCACGCCCGTACGCAGATGCAGCACCTTCGCCAACTCGGGCGTGACGGTCGTGAGATGCGCGCCGAACATCACGTCCGGATTCATCAGCATCACTCTTGGCGTCACGAACCCCCTGCCACCGGAGGCGCCGAGGACGATCGTGCGCTCGCGATCCGGCGGCGATGGCACGCTGCTGAGTCGGCCGCCACGGGCACCTGGTGCGTCGGGCGCGAGGCTTCGATCCAGCTCGATGCGACGACGAATGAATCCCATCGGCGCCTTGGCGACCGTCATCGTGAATGCCTTGAGCGCCCCATCACGACGCACCATCAGCGCAACGCGGTGATCGGGTTGGAGCATCTGCGTCATGTTGATCGGGCGGCCGCGAACGTCGACACCGTCGTACGCCACGAGCACATCGCCGCGCTTGATGCCGGCGGCTTCCGCGGGGGAATCCGGATCGATCGAAATGATCGGCGGATAATCGAAGTACGAGAGAATATCCCCCTCGTCGGTGAACACCTCCGTATGAGCCGCGGGTCCGAACGTGATGCCGAGCCAACCCTTCGGCTGCACCGCCCGCATCGCGGCGACTTCTTCCGGCGGAATCAACTTGCCGTCGATATAGATCTGCGGCGCACGTGGCGCGGCGTCAGGTGTGCGCCGCCCGACATAGCCAAGCGCGATCACCTGCTGTTGACCGAGACGCGTCACCATCGATTCGAGCTGCGCACGGAGCTCCATGTCGAGCGGTTGCCGCTCGGCCAAACGGAGCAATGCATCCACGGAATCCAGCAGGACGCGCGGCACCGACCTGACGAGAATCGTATCCGCCTTCGGAACCTGCGCGCGGACCGTCGTGGCGAGCGCGCAGGTGGCAGCGGCCGCGATGAGCGAGCCACGCATGACGCGGATGTTCAACGAGCGTACGTCTTGACGCGACATCAGTAACTCGTGATCCGCACGCCTACGGGCAGTGCGGTGTTGAGCTGGCGCAGCGTGGCTTCGCGCTGACCGAGCGTGGTGAGATAGTAGCCGTTGATGACCGGATCGTACGGCGCGTCCTCGAGCGCCGCGCCCATCGTCTGGCTCACCTGGTCGAGCGCGGCGAGCCGCCGCCGCATATCTGACGGGCTGCCGACGATCTGATTGCTCGTGTCGCGCTGAGCGAGGTATGCCGTGGCCGTCTGATAGATCATCTGCGACTGATTCTGCGCCGCGCGCGCCTCCTCGATGCTCGAGAAGCGAGGCACGGAGTCAGGCACCATCGCGACTGCTGGCGTCATGGACCTATGCGCTTGATCCACGGGAACGATCGCCGCGCCGGCGCTGTACCGGCCGGCGGCCACGCCGCCGGCGACGAGGAGTAGCGCCGCTGCCGCCTGGAGCCAGCCGTTGTGGAATCGGCCAGCACGATGTGATGCACTGCCAGCCGAGATCAGGCCGTGCGCGGCGAGCGCCGGCGCCAGCGTCTCCCAGCGGGTGAG
>Ga0070680_100000032_pt1 | contig 72004 bp, 53 predicted proteins | sample KBSC73BmetaG_FD_64672 | JGI IMG/M metagenome (GOLD analysis project Ga0070680, IMG submission 64672) | Corn rhizosphere microbial communities from Kellogg Biological Station, Michigan, USA - KBS C7-3B metaG | ecosystem: Host-associated > Plants > Roots > Rhizosphere | place: USA: Michigan...
GAACGGTGGAACGGTGGAACGGTGGAACGGTGGAACGGTGGAACGAACCTCTGCCATCTCGCCTCTCGTCAACTCGCTCCCCTCTCCGCTCCCCCCTCTCCCCTCTGCAGTTCGGGATGACTCCGCATCACCCGCGTAATCTCCTCCGCCTGCCCGGGTGAGAGCGTTTCGTTCTCGTCCAGGCACCAGATGCCGTCGAGCAATCCCTGACGGCGGAGCACCTCGTGAATGCCGGGAATGCAGCCGGCAAACGCGTGCGTTGCATCGAAGATCGCCGCGTTCGCGTCGGTGAGCGCTGCGCCCAGCGAAAGAAGTGACGCGGGCAGCTGCCCAGTGGCGCGGGCCGACTTGATCTCAGCGAGCATCGCCACAGCGGTACGCGTCCACATCGCCCACTGTCCGAGCAGTCCGCCGTCGATCCAGCGCACCACGGTGGCGCCGCGCGCGTGGATGCGGAACGGCGTGAGCAGGTCTGCAACGATGTTGTCGTCGTTGCCCGTGTACAGCGCGATGTCGTCGCGTCCCGCCTCGACCACCGCGCGCACGACATCGATCGTCTGGTAGCGATTGAACGGCGCGATCTTGATCGCCCAGACGTTCGGAATCTCGGCGAATTCGCGCCAGAACGCGTGCGACAGCACGCGACCGCCGACCGCCGGCTGGAGGTAGAAGCCGAACAGCGGAATGACGGTCGCGACCTCGCGGCAGTGCTCGAGCAACGCGTCCTCCGATTCGATTCGCCAATCGCCGAGGCTCAGCAGGCCGGCGTCATAGCCGATGGTCGCCGCGGTTTCCGCTTCGGCGAGCGCCTGAGCCGTGTGTCCGCAGATGCCGGCGATCATCGCGACGGCCTGGTCCGGCGCATTAGAGAATGCTGATCTCGCCTCCTCGATCGCCAGCTCGAGCACGGGACGATACAGTCCGACCGACGGGGACCGGATGGCGAACTGGGTCGTGTGCACGCCAACCGCCAACCCACCGGCGCCGGCGGCGAGGTAGTAGCGCGTCAGAGCGCGTTGGCGCGATTCGTCGAGCGTGCGGCCGCGGGTGAGCGCGAGCGGGTGCGCCGGGATCACCTGTCCGGCTCGGAGGTGCTCGCGAGCGTTCATGGAACCGGTCGACCGGTGGCGTCGGGGTGGCGGACGAACGCGGGCATCGACTGAGAATCGCCCGCCGTCCGCCGCGGCGCAACGCCCGGTCGTGGTGTGTCTCGGCCGCGTCTGATTCGTCCTTTCCAGAGCGAGTTTCGCCTCCCCGGATGCAGACCCATGACCACAGCAGCCACTCGACAGCGGCAAGCACGGTACACCCCCGCCAGCAACATGGCGGTCGAGCTTTCGGTGGTCATGCCTTGTCTGAACGAGGCCGACACCATCGCGTCGTGCATCGACAAGGCGATGGAGGCGATGCGCGAGCATCAGATCGCCGGCGAGGTGATCGTCGCCGATAACGGCAGCACGGACGGGTCGCAGCGGATTGCGGAGGCGCTCGGCGCGCGTGTCGTGCCGGTGGCCGAGAAAGGGTACGGCAGCGCGCTGATGGGCGGCATCGCCGCGGCGCGCGGGCGATACGTCGTCATGGGCGACGCGGACGACAGCTACGATTTCCGCGAGATTCCCGGCTTTCTGGCCAAGCTCCGCGACGGCTACGACCTCGTACAAGGGTGCCGGCTCCCGGCCGGGGGCGGACGCGTGATGCCCGGCGCGATGCCGTTTCTCCATCGGTGGTGGGGCAACCCGATGTTCTCGTGGCTGGCGCGCGGCTGGTTCCGCGCCCCCGTTCAGGACGTGTACTGCGGCCTTCGCGGCTTCAGTCGCGCGCACTACGAGCAGCTGGGCCAGCGCTGCACCGGAATGGAGTTCGCCACGGAGATGATCATCAAGACCAGTCTCCTCGGCGCGAAGATCGGCGAAGTGCCGATCACGCTGCACGTCGACGGCCGCAAGTCGCACGCGCCGCATCTGCGCACGTTCCGCGATGGCTGGCGCACGCTGCGGTTCTTCATGTTGTACAGCCCGCGCTGGCTGTTCCTGGTGCCGGGGGCGTTGCTGATCCTGCTGGGCGTCGCCGGCTACGGGATCGCGCTGCCCGGTGTGCACATTGGCCGCATCGCGTTCGATGTACACACGCTGCTGTTTGCCAGCCTTGCGATCATCGCCGGATATCAGTCCGTGGTCTTCGCGCTGTTCACGAAGGTGTTCGCCATCAGCGAACACTTGCTGCCGGAGGATCCGCGCCTGACGAAGCTCGGGACGATGGTCAACCTGGAGCGTGGTCTGCTGGCCGGCGCGATCGCCATGCTCGCCGGACTCGGACTACTCGGCGGCGCCGTGAGTCAATGGTGGTCGGTGAACTTTGGAAAGCTGGATTACAGCCATACGATGCGTTGGGTCATTCCAGGCATGATGCTCACGACGCTCGGATTCCAGACGGTGTTGTCGAGCTTCTTTCTGAGCGTGCTCGGGATGAAACGCCGGTGAGTGTGCTCGGCCGTCTGCACGGCGGGTACGTTCACACGAGGCGGATCGAGAAGCTGGCCGCCCATCTCGCGGAACTTCTACCACCCAGCGCACGCGTTCTCGACGTCGGATGCGGCGACGGCCGACTCGCCGCGCGACTGATGGAGCTCCGCCCCGACATCTCGGTAGAAGGCGTGGACGTGCTCGTGCGATCGAACACGGCCATTCCAGTGCGTTCATTCGATGGTGCACACCTTCCAGCCGCGGATGCCAGTGTGGACGTCGTGCTCTTCGTCGACGTGTTGCATCACACCGACGACCCGGCGACGCTCCTGCGCGAGGCCGCGCGCGTTTCACGCTCCACGGTCCTGCTCAAGGATCACCTGCGGCAGGGCTTCGCGGCGCAGACGACGTTGCGGGTGATGGATTGGGTGGGCAACGCACGACATCGCGTGCGCTTGCCGTACAATTATTGGACTCCTGCGCAGTGGACCGAAGCGTTCGAGCAGCTCGGTCTGGCGGTCCATCGCTGGAAATCGTCGCTTCACTTGTATCCGGCGCCAGCCTCGTGGTTGTTCGATCGTTCGCTGCACTTCGTGGCGCAGCTGGACGTGGTGCGATGATGAACACCTGTGCCGGCGTCGCCGAGCGGAGGCTCAGGGCGTAATGCGGGCCACTCTCGTTTTTTGGCTGTTGCCAATTGCCCTCGTGCTGCTCGCCGGGTGGGTCGGGTCGCGCGCCAGCAGCGAACGATTTGGCGGTCTCCAGCGGCTCGTCGACTCGCGCGTCGCCCCGATCACAGTGGCGCTCATCACGATGTTGGTGATCTGGTACGTGTGGGGCTCGCTCGACGCGTTGCCGGTCGTTCACGATGAAGCGTCGTACCTGTTGCAGGCGCAGACCTTCGCACGCGGCCGCTGGACGATGCCGTCCCCGCCGCTGCCGGCATTCTTCGAGCAGTTTCACGTCTTCGTGGTCCCGCATTTCGCGTCGAAATACCCGCCGGGCCATGGGATTCTCATGGTGCCTGGCATCTGGCTCGGGATGCCCGGCCTCGTTCCGCTGCTGCTCAGCGGTCTCGCGGGCGCGCTGCTGTTCGTGCTCGTGCGTCGCGTGACGAATGGCTGGGTCGCGCTCCTGACGTTCCTGCTCTGGCTGTCGATGAGCGGCACGCTGGTGTTTCACTCGAGCTATTTCTCCGAGAACACGTCCGGTGTCCTGTGGCTGGCCGGCTGGGTCGCGTTGCTCGAGTGGGTCGCGCAGCCGCGCGAGCGGTGGTTGATCGCGATCGCCGCGTGCGTCGGCTGGATGGCGATCACGCGCCCGCTCACGGCGGTGGCGTTTGCGATTCCGATTGGCGTCGTGGTGCTCCGACGCATGGTGCAAACGCGGCAGTGGCGAACATTGGTGCGTCCGACGGTGCTCGGGGTCGCGATCCTCGCGCTGATTCCAATCTGGAGCGCTCGCACCACCGGCAACTGGCGCGAGAACCCCTACTCGCTGTACTCCAGGCTGTACTTCCCCTTCGATGCCCCGGGCTTCGGGTTCGACAGCACGCCTCCGCTGCGGCACGTACCCGCGGACATGCAGCCATTGGTCGACGGTTTTGGTCCGGTTCACGCCGATCACACCCCGGCACACCTGCCGCGCATTCTGTTCGACCGCTGGCACGTGATGTTCATCGATGCGTTTCGCGGCAATCGGCTTCCGCTTGCGATCTTCGCGGTGCTCGGGCTCGCGGCGCTTCCGCTGGCTGGCTGGTTCGCGGTCGCCGGCAGCATCGTGTTGACACTTTGCTATTTATCGTTTGCCCATCCCGCGCCATGGGACTTGTACTACATGGAGATCTTTCCACTCCTGCCGTTCTTGACGGCGTGCGGGTTGTGGGCCGCCTGGCTGGCACTGATCGGGCGGGGCGCGCGGTGGCGAGCGCTGCGCTTCGCGCCACCACAGGCGGCGATCGCCGCCGCGATCGCTGCCGTGCTGTTGCTTCAGCCGCTGCACCTCGAGCTCACGCTCGCCAGGCGGTATCAGTTCAGGATCAGAATGAATCGCGCGCGGTTTACCGCGATGACGGCGCTGCTGCCCGGCCGGCGCACCATGGTTTTCGTGCACTACGGACCGCGTCACTCGGTGAACGACGGCCTCATCGAAAACGAGGCGGACCTGGCCGACGCGAAGACATGGTTCGTGCACGATCTGGGCGTGGCGGATACCGCGCTCCTGGCGAAGGCGCCCGATCGCACGCCATACCTGTACGACGAGCATTCAGATACCTACTACCGGCTCACGCCGGCGATCATCAAGCAGGCAGCGGCATCGATCAGTCGCGACAGTCTGCTTGCTGCCGCCAAGTCGTCGGCTCCCGGCGGTTGACGCGCCGGTCAGAAGCGCCCGTCGCGAGCCTCGAACCGCGTGGGCTTGCCGAGGAGTGAACCACCCCGCTCGATCCAGTCTGCGACACGGTCGAGCATATCGTCGAGCGGCATCTCGGGCGCGGCGAAGGTCGCACGCATGCGGCTCGTGTCGCTCAGCAACGCGTCCTCGCGTTCGGCGCCGCTGAATCGCGCGGTCACACCGAACCGTTCGCCGAATGCCATCGCAAGCGCGCGCACCGACAAGCGCTCCGCACCGGTCACGTTGACGATGAACGGCGGCGCTGACGCGTGCGGCAGACATTCGAGCGCAATGCGGTTGGCGTCGCCCTGCCAGATCACGTTCACGTAGCCCATCTCCAGCGGAATCGCTTCGCCGGTCCGCACACGCAATGCGAGATCGACGAGGACGCCGTAGCGCAGGTCGATCGCGTAGTTGAGCCGCACGATCGCGACGCGCGTGCCGCGCCGCTCGGCATAGAGCTCAAATACGCGCTCGCGCCCGAGACATGACGCGGCGTACTCGCCCACCGGCGCGGGCGCGTCCTGCTCGCGCGAGCCATGCGACGAGGCGGGCGTGAGCGCGTACACGTTTCCGGTGGAGAACGCGACGATGCGCGCGTCCGCGTAGCGATCCGCGCAATGCGCCGGCACGACGACGTTCATGCCCCAGGTCATCGCCGGCGCGCCCGTCGTGCCGAATTTCTGGCCGGCCATGAAGATGACATTCGGCACGACCGGAAGCCGCGAGACGGCGGCCGGGTCGAGCAGATCGCACCGGATCGTCTCCACGCCGGCGTCGTTGAGCGCGCGTTCGCCCGCGGCCGACGACCAACGCGATACGGCGATCACACGTCGATCGGGAGCGGCGCGCGCGGCCATGCGCGCGAGCGTCGGGCCCATCTTGCCACCCGCTCCGAGCACGACGATGTCGCCGGCACACTGGGCGAGTGCCGCGACAGTCTGGGCCCGCGGCGTCGACAGTAGATCGTCGAGCTGCGATTCGGTCAGCGACGACTCAGCCGGCGTGCGCGCGCGCATAGCGCTTGATCCGATTGACCATCGCATTGAGGCCGACTTCGCGCCCCGACAGCCCGATGCCTTCCATGAGTTGCTGGACGAAGTCGTCGGGAATTGCGAGCGTGGTCGCGGCCGGCTGATCGTTGATCGCCGAAAAGAGAATCGCGAGAAAAGCGGCGATCGTCGGGGATTGTCTGATGTTCAGGTCGGCGTAGAAGTGCAGCGTCCCGTTTCGCGTCTCGGGAAACAGATCGACGCGAGTCTGACATTCGGGCACTTCGAATGCCGCGCGGTCCAGTTCCCGCAGACGGTCCGGCAACGGTTCGAGCTTCTTGGAGTAGTGCACCAGAGCCTGCATCTTTTCTTCGCGTCCCATCGCCCGAAAACGCGACAGCACGCGACTGATGCTCGGCGGAAGCTGGTCCGGGGTCGTCGACTGGCTCATATGGTCGGATTCAAGTGACGGTCGCGCGGAACGTCAAGGAATGCGCCGCGCACACGATGAGCCGACGGCGATGATAGAGACTCGATGGTGAACTCAATTCTGGAGGAGCAGCAAATGCCAACACGCAGTGCGAGCGCAACATGGGAAGGCGGACTGAAAAGCGGGCACGGCACGTTCCGCGGCAACACGGGCATCGGCGGCCAATTCAACTTCAGCTCGCGATTCGAATCGGGGGCGGGCTCGAATCCGGAGGAGCTGCTCGCCGCCGCGGAAGCCGCGTGCTTCAGCATGGCGCTGAGCGCTGGACTCGAACAGAACGGAACGCCGCCGACGAGCGTGGAGACGACGGCTCGCTGCACGGTCGAGAAATCCGGCGACGGGTTCGCGATCACGAAGATGCAGCTCGACGTGCGCGCCCGCGTGCCGAAGATGGACGATGCGACCTTTCAGCGGATCGCGGCGGCGACGAAGGACGGTTGTCCGGTGTCGAAGGCCCTCAAGGGCAACGTACAACTGACGCTGACGGCGGCCCTGGCATCATGAGTCGCTGTAGTACTCCCTGATGCACATCGTCACCAGCCGTTGCAGCAGGCGGACCTGATCCTCCGAATTGTCCATGTCGCGAACCGCGGGGACCGAATACCAGATGTCCTTCAGGATGACGAGGAGTTGTTCGGGCAGAATGGCCCGGTCGTGCGCTTCGGCGGCCACGCGGTGCAGACTGGTGCGCAGCGCGTCGCTGCCGCCCGGCGAGTCGATGTACTGCACGAGCGCCGCGCTCAACTCGTCGATCGTTTCCTGGGCCAGGCCACGGGGGCCTGGTCTCGAATCATGCGCCATCATCATGCGGGAATCGCGCGGGCGTGCTGCGTTGAAAAGGAGGAACGGTTTGCGACTGGAGTGGAGCGGCGTCGCTGCGGCGACGAATGTTTACCGTCAGGCGGCTCGCGTCAAGTGCGCGAGACACACGAGAATTGACGGTCGCCTCACACCGAACCGATGACAGGCTCGGTCGTTCTCATCTTTTCTACGGACCCGCTCGCCGCCGCCTTGTTGGGTGCTGGCGTCGAGCTCGCGCGGGCGACGCCGGTTTTTCCGCGCGAACACGAGAAGCCTCGCGACGCGCTCGTTCGAGTAAAGCCGCGGCTCGTCATGATCGATTGCGATCACGAAGACGCGTGCAGCGAAGCGCTGTTCGGGCCCGCGATGATGATCGGGGCCCGCATCGCCGTGTTCAGCTCCAGCCGGTCGCGACGGGCGCTGGAGCCGATCGCGCGCGAGTTCAATGTCACCAGCTTCGGGCTGCCGGCGGACCTGGACGAGTTGGCGCGCTTGCTTCACGAGTGCGACGTGACGTAGGATACCGGGCCGCCGGCCGCGCGCCGCATCATGGTGACGCGCGATGTGCCGCCGCGCTTCGTCCACTCATCGCGACATGACACCACCCGCATCGTCCTCCCGATCCGTCACCTGGTACGCGTGGGACCAGCTCCCGCGCGAGACCGTCTCATCGCAGCTCGATCGCCGTCTGATCGTCGGCGACCGTATGATGCTCGCGCACGTCTACCTGAAGAAGGGGTGCATCGTGCCGAAGCATTCACACGAAAACGAGCAGCTCACGTACATCCTGGAAGGGGTGCTCAAGTTCTGGATCGGCGAGGACGAATCGCAGGAAGTGCTCGTTCGCGCCGGCGAGGTGCTGCACATTCCGTCCAACGTGCCGCACAAGGCCGAGGCGCTGGAAGACACGCTCGATGTCGACATCTTCGATCCGCCGCGTCAGGACTGGCTGAACAAGACCGACGCATACCTACGGAAATAGCCGCATGGATCTCGGCATTCGCGGCAAGGTGGCGCTCGTCGCCGCGGCGAGCCGCGGCCTCGGGCGCGCCATTGCGCTCGAGCTGGCGAGCGAAGGTGCGAAGCTGATTCTCTGCGCGCGCGGCGCCGACACGCTCGACACCGCGCGGAACGTGATCTCGACGTGCACCGGCGTCGAGGTGCACACCGTCGTTGCCGACCTCTCGAAGCACGAGCACATCGAGCTGGTCACCACCGAGGCGATGGCGCGGTTCGGCCAGGTCGACATTCTGGTGACGAACGCCGGCGGTCCGCCGGCCGGCCCGTTCGAGGCGCACAACTGGGCGGCGTGGGAGCGGGCGGTGAACCTCACGCTGCGCAGCGCCGTCGAGCTGACGCGTGCAGTGCTGCCCGGCATGCGCCAGCGGCACTGGGGCCGCATCATCAACGTGACCTCGATCGCCGTGAAGCAACCGGTGAACAATCTCATCCTGTCGAACAGCGTTCGATCGGCCGTCACGGGTTTTGCGCGCACGCTGGCCAACGAAGTCGCGGCCGACGGGATCACCGTCAACAACATTCTGCCGGGCTACACACGCACCGAGCGCGTTGAGGAGCTGGCCGACGCGAACGCGCGCAAGGAAGGACTGTCGCGCCGCGACATTCTCGCGCGCTTCGAGTCGGAGATTCCGATGCACCGACTCGGCGAACCGAAGGAGTTTGCTGCCCTGGCGGCCTTTCTCGCCTCCGAGCAGGCGAGCTACATCACCGGCCAGTCGATCGCGGTGGACGGAGGGTGGATCAAGGGTCTGCTCTGAAGGCGGTGGTCAGCTCGTGCTCTTCTCGACGTACACCGTCCGGCTCGGGAATGCGAACTTCACCTGCTCGGCGGTAAAGCGGCGCAGCACATCCAGGTTGATCGCCTGCTGAATATCCATGTACAACTTGTAATCGGCGTCGAGCACGTAATAGACGGTCTCGAGGCGGATCGCCGAGTCGCCAAAGCTCGCGACGTGGCTGCGATCGAAGCGCACCGGCGTCTGCGCCGACACGATCTGTTCGACCAGCCCCGGCAGCTTGCCGAGGACTTCGGGCGAAGTGTCGTAGGTGACGTCGAGATTGAACACGACGCGCCGCTGCGTCATGCGCCGGTAATTGCGCAGGCGGCTCTTGAGCAGGTCGGCGTTGCCGATGATGATCTGCTCGCCGCTCGTCGAGCGGATGCGGGTCGTCTTGAGACCGATGTGCTCGACGGTGCCGGACATCGTATCGACGCCGATCGAGTCGCCGACGTCGAACGGTTTGTCGAACACGATCGCCAGGGCGGCGAGAACGTCGCCGAGGATGTTCTGCACGGCGAGCGCCAGCGCGATGCCGCCGACGCCGAGGCTCATCACCACGGCGGTGATGTGCACGTCGAACACGTATTCCAGCGCGGTGATCACCACCAGCAGCCAGACGACGACGTGCGAGATCACCGACATCGCCCTGATCATCGCGACGCTCGCCTGATCCGCCGTGTCGATCGATTGTCGCTCGAGCCGGTTCTTGGCCCACGAGGCGATCGCCGCGCCGGCCCAGATCGCTGTCTGCCAGAGGAGCACGAGCACGGCGATCTGCGCGAGATAGTGATCGCCGTGGGCCGGCAGTGTGAGCGAGTCGGCGCCGATCAGCAGCGAGATGACGAGGAGCACCCAGATGCGGGTGGCGCGCACCACGGCGGTGACGATGTCGTCGATCCGCCGCGCCGATCGCGACGACAGCTCGCTGAGCCGGGCCACGAGCAGCCGGCGCGAGACGGTGAAGACGAAGAACAGCACCGCGGCGGTGATCGCGGCGGTGAGCCACGCGTCGAGCGAATTGTCGTACCAGCCGTGCGTCGCGGGAGCCAGCGCCGCGCTGAGGAGCATTGGCGTTCGCATGGAGCGCCAATGTAATCGAAACGCGACTACACCGCCGCTGCCTCGATCGCCGGCATGGCGCGCCGGCGCGTCACGACCAGACCGCCGTCGCAGGCATCACAGTTCCCGCATTGCCAACCGGCATCGACGTCCTCGCCGAAGTAGTCGAGTATGAAGCGCGTCCGGCACTGGGCACTCTGGCAGTAGTTGATCATGGCCTGGAGCTTGGCCCGGTCCTGCAGGCGGCGTTGCTCGTAATCGGTGAGATCGGCGCTGAGATCCACCGACGTGAGGCGGCTCTGCATTCGCTCCCAGCTGCCGCCGCGATACTCGCGAACAAGGCCGTGGCGCTTGAGCAGCACGAGCACGATCCGCGTCTTGCGGCGCGCCACGCCCGACTTGTCGGACAGCTCGTCGAGCAGCACGGTGTCGCCGAGCGGCACTTGCTCGAGGACGATCGCGACGCGCGCCGCCTCCTCGACATCCGGGTACTTGCCGCCGAGGAAATACGACTGCACGCGGCTGTCCTCGACGCGATAGAACAGCGTGCACGTGGCCGGCAGTCCGTCCCGGCCGGCGCGACCCGCTTCCTGGTAGTACGACTCGACGGAGCCGGGGAAATGATAGTGAATGACGAACCGGATATCGGCCTTGTCGATGCCGAGCCCGAACGCGTTCGTGGCGATCATCGCCTTGAACTCGTCGGCCATGAAGCGATTCTGCGCATCCTTGCGATCGGCTGCGGCCATCTTGCCATGGTACATGCCCATCGGAAAGTGCGGAGCGAAGCGCTCGTACAGCCGCTCGGCCTCGCGTACCGTGGCGACGTAGATGACGCCGACACCGGGGCTCTCGGTCAGCATCTGCTCGAGCGCGGCGTCCTTCGTGGCGGCGTTCACGGTTCGCCGGACCTCGAATCGGAGATTCGGCCGCGCGAAGCCGGTGACGGTCACGTGCGGATCGCGCATGCCCAGTTGCCGCGCGATGTCGGCGCGCACCTCGCCCGTCGCCGTTGCGGTCAACGCGAGAATGGGCGGACGGCCGAGTCGCCGTACGACCGAGCCGAGCGTGAGGTAGTCGGGACGGAAGTCGTGCCCCCACTGGCTGACGCAATGGGCTTCGTCGATCACGAACAGACTCACGGTACGCGTGAGCAGCCGCTCGAAGAATTCACGATCCTTGAAACGCTCGGGCGTGAGATACAGGATCTCGCCGCCGCCGTCGCCGACACGCTGCGCGAGGTCGCGGGCCTGCGAATCGGTGAGATGCGAGTGCATGGCCAACGCGTCGACACCGTGCGCGGCCAGCTTGTCCTGCTGGTCCTTCATCAGCGAGATGAGCGGACTCACCACGACGGTGAGACCAGGCAGCATGAGCGCTGGCAGTTGATACACGAGCGACTTGCCGCTGCCGGTCGGCATGACGACAAGCGCATCGCAACCTTCGAGCACGGCGCGCATCGGCTCCCACTGGCCTGTCTGAAAATCGCGGTGACCAAAACGATCGACGAGAACGCGGCGCGCTCGGGTTCGAAGTGTCGCAGGCATTTCCCGCTCAAGAGGCACGAACCGGACCGCACCTGCCCAGCGACTGCGAGCGCGCGTAGCCGACTCGTCGCTACCGCGGCGCGAGCAGCGCGCTGTCGACTTTCATCCGGCCGCCGAATTCATAGAACGCGATCGGGACTCGCGGTCGCGCAAAGCGCATCAGCGCCGAATCCCGCGTCCCGAGGTCATTGACGACCCAGATGGAATCCTGCGCCAGATGCGGTGAGTTGGCGACGAGATCGGCATGCGCGGGCAAGCGGTCATCGTAGTGTACGAAGACCACTGCGGCGCGGGCTGGCAAATTCGCCAGCTTCTGATAGAACGCTCGATCGAAGCTGGCGTCGGCAACGTGGACTCGGCGCCACGTTTGCAGCTCGAACGCCGCGAGCAGGGCGAGCACAACCGCCGCCAGTGTGGAAGCGCGATGCCGAAGTCGCGTGGAAACCCGCCAAACTCCCAGTCCGGCGAGCAGCGCCAGCACGGGCATCGTCTCGAAATAGTAGAGCGTCCAGAGCGCCCAGTGTCCGTAGCTGAGATAGCCGGCGAACAGCGCGAGGGCGCAGACCAGTGCGAACACAACCTCCGCGCTCATGGACGCAACACCGACGAGCACGAACGGCACCAGCACAAGACGCGGGCCGCTCCACTCGGCGTGTGCGATCGCCGAGAGCCGTTCGAAGGCGATCCTCGGCAGATTTGCCGGCGTGTGCTCCACGTGCCCGCCGCGGAAGCCCGCGTACACGTAATAGTTTGGACGCGCGAGCGGGCGAAGCGGCGGCGTGCTGTCGAGTCCGAATCCCGGCTTGTCGTACGGCAGGTAATTGCGCGAATAGAATGTCTGTGGCGAGAGGCGCCAATCTCCGGTGGTGCGAGCACTCCACAGCGGGACGATGCCGAGGATGACGACGCCGAGCGCCAGCGCGTACGCCAGATCGCGCCATGAGTGATTGCGAATGGTGTCGCCGATCACGACGACCGCGATCGGGACGGCGAACGCGACCATGGTGAGTGGGCGCGTGATGGCGCCCCACGCCACGGCGGCGGCAAGTGCGAGCAGCCAGCCGCGCCGCCGCGACGTTCGCCACTCGAGCAGCGCCCACCAGGCGAGGAGCCACATCGTCTCGCTGGTCACTTCCGAGTAGTAGCCGGGACGGAAGCGGAGATTGATCGGGTCGCCGATCCAGACGAGCCACGTGAACAGGGCGACCCACTCGCTCGTCACGCGACGAACGAGCGCGAACAGTAGCGCGCCGGTGATGCCGGTAAGAAGCAGCGGCACGAGCGGCGGCCAGCCGATCAGCGCGCCGAGCGTCAACAGCAGCGCGTGGCCCGGAAAAAACTTCGAGGCCACCGCCGGAAACGTCAGCACGTGCGGCTGCTGGAAGAATCCATGCAGCGGTGGCGACGGAACCGTCCAGTGGCCGGTGGCAAAGATCCGCGACTGCAGAACGTACGAGATCTCGTCCTGCACGAGCGGACGGGGACTGAACGCACCCCACACCCACCAGATGGCGAGCGCCGAGACGAGTCCAGCGAGGTATGGCGCGCGGCGGGTCCGGAGCACGCATCATTGTACTCGCACCGGACTCCGCCGCACCAGCGGCGGCGTGCCATGCGGCACGCCGCGATCGAGGGTCAGTTCTGGCTGCTGCCTTCCGACAGATTCGCCGTCTTGACCGTGTCGGTTCTGATCTCGATGCGCCGCGGCTGTGCAGCCTGCGCCTTGGGAACGCTGACCGTCAACACGCCATTATTGAACTCGGCGCTGATTCGGTCACCGTCGACGAATTCCGGCAGGCGAATCGAGCGCTCGAAGCTGCCGCTCACGCGCTCGGCGGCGTACACCCGAAGCTCGCCGTCCATGCCGGCGTCGAGAGATGAGGACTTGGTACCGCGAATCGTGAGGACGTTCTGCTCGAAGCTGATGTCGATCTGCGACGCGTCGACGCCGGGCAGCTCGGCGTGCATGACGTAGGCGTCCTTCTTCTCGAGCACGTCGATCGCCGGAATCCAGACACGGGCATTGCCCTGAGTCGCGGCGCTGAACGCCTGATCGAACGCCCGGTTGAGGCTCATCATCCGGTCCAGAGTCGAGTTGAGGCTGCGAGTGCTGATCATGGTGATTCCTCCTATGGCTCTCCGCCCGCAGGCGGCTCGAAGGGTGAATGGTGCCGCGTCTCGCGCGGCGCGAGCCGAGGAGCAAGCAGCGCGCGTGCCCGCCAAATCCGTCAAAGTGACAAACGTTGCGCTGCGGGGTAGATCAGGACGACAGGTCCGCCTGCCGTTTTCGCGCCTGTTAGCTTCAATGAGATAGCTCTAATCGCGGGAGATCCCATGCTCATCAGGAAGCCCGGCGACATCCGGTCGTCGGAGATCACGGCCGAGCGAGATTACCTCAGCCGGCGGAAATTCATCGCCGCTGCCGGGGTGACGACGCTCGGGCTCGCGGGTTCGGCACGTCTGCTCGGCGCCATCGGCTCGGCGACGGCCCAGGAACAGCAGAACGAAAAGCCGAATACCTGGGACGAGATCACGACGTACAACAACTACTATGAGTTCGGCACCGACAAGGACGACCCGTCGGCGAACTCGAAGAATTTCCGGACCCGGCCGTGGACGGTAAAGGTCGACGGGCTCGTCAAGAAGCCCGCCGAATACCAGTTCGAGGATCTGGTGAAACCGTACGCCGAGCAGGACCGGGTGTATCGGTTTCGCTGCGTGGAAGCCTGGTCGATGGTGATCCCATGGCGCGGCATTCCGCTCGCCGAGATGATCAAGCGATTCGAGCCGCTGCCGAGCGCGAAATTCGTGCAGTTCACGACCATCTACGCGCCGGCCGAAATGCCCGGACAACGGTCCGACGTGCTGCAGTGGCCGTACGTCGAAGGCCTCCGGATGGACGAGGCGATGCATCCGCTGACGTTGATGGTCACGGGTCTCTATGGAAAGACGCTGCCGAACCAGAACGGCGCGCCGCTGCGCCTGATCGTTCCGTGGAAGTATGGCTTCAAGGGCATCAAGGCGATCACGCGCATCTCGTTCGTCGAGAAGCAGCCGCTGAATACCTGGCAGATCGCGGCGTCGAACGAATACGGCTTCTACGCGAACGTGAATCCGAACGTGGACCATCCGCGGTGGACGCAGGCGAGCGAGCGGCGGATCGGCCAGTTCCGTCGTCAGAAAACGCTGATGTTCAACGGGTACGCCGATCAGGTCGCGCACCTGTACGCCGGGATGGATTTGCGGAGGAATTTCTGATCGGAGTCGTCGGTGGGCGCGTCTTCGGCGGCGGGCGGGCGGTGAGTCGACGCGCGCTCGGCAAGAGCGTCGTGTTCGTGGCGGCGCTCGTGCCGCTCGCGCTCATCGCGTGGCGCTTCGTTCACGACGAGCTCGGAGCGAATCCGATTCGCGAGGCGGAGATCGAGACCGGCCTGTGGACGCTCCGATTTCTGGCGATCACGCTGGCGATCACGCCCTTTCGCCGCAGCTTCGGATGGAACTGGCTGGCGAAGTATCGCCGCATGCTCGGGCTGTTCACGTTCGCCTATGCGTGCGTGCACCTGAGCATGTGGGCGGGCGTGGACTGGTTCTTCGACTGGTCGTCGATGGGCCACGAGATCGTGAAGCACAAGTACATCCTGATCGGCATGACGACGTGGCTGTTGCTGCTTCCCCTGGCGATCACATCGACCAAAGGGTGGGTGCGCCGCCTCGGCAAGCGCTGGACGCGTCTGCATCAACTCGTCTATCTGGCGGCGATCACCGGCACGATCCACTACCTGTGGGCGGTGAAGAAGGACACGTTCTTTCCCGTCGTGTATCTGGCGGTGTTCGCGATGCTGCTTGCGTATCGCCTGATCGACAATCGCCGGCGTGCGTTGCGCGCACCGCAACCGAAGTCGAAGACGCCGATGGCGGCGTAATGCCGGCGCGTCCCGCCGGATCAACCGAACTGCTGTCCGCATTCGCCGTGACCGCGCCGGGCCTGGAGACGCTCTGCGCGACGGAGCTCGCCACGCTCGGACTGGGAGGCGCCGTCGAATCCGGCGGCGTGTCGTGGAGCGGCACCCTCGACACCGTGGCGCGCGCGAATCTCTGGCTGCGAACGGCGAGTCGGGTGCTGGTTCGCGTGGCCCAGTTTCGCGCGACGTCGTTCTTCGAGCTCGAGCGGCACGCAAAGCGAATTCCCTGGCCGCGGTTCGTGGCGGCTGGAGCAGCGGTGGAATTCCGCGTCACCTGTCGCAAGTCGCGGCTGTACCACAGCGATGCCGTGGCCCAGCGATTGACCGAGTCGGTGGAACGTGCGGTATCCGGCGCACGCGTCGTGCGCGCCGCGGACTCGGGTGGCGACGAGGACGCGCCATCCAACGAGCGGAGGCAGCTCTTCGTCGCCCGCTTCGATCACGACCGATGCACCGTGAGCGCCGACAGCTCCGGCGAACGATTGCACATGCGCGGCTATCGGCAGCAGCTCGCCAAGGCGCCACTGCGCGAGACGCTGGCGGCCGCGGTGTTGATCGGTGCCGACTGGTGGGGGACAACACCGCTCGCCGATCCGATGTGTGGATCAGGAACCATTCCGATCGAGGCCGCGCGCATCGCGCGGCGTATCGCCCCCGGACGCGACCGAACATTCGCATTTCTCGCGTGGCCCGAGGTCGATCGCCGGCAGTGGGTCGCACGCGTGAGCGAAGCGCGCGACGGCGAGCTGGCGCGCTCGCCGGTATCGATCGAGGCCTGCGATCGCGACGAGGGCGCGATCGCGGCGGCGCGCGCAAACGCCGAGCGGGCGGGCGTCCAGGCCGACATCGAATTCGGTGTCCAACCGCTGTCCGCGCTTCGTGAAGCGCCCGGGCCGGGCCTGATCGCCATCAATCCGCCGTATGGCGTCCGGATTGGCGAAGCCGATCGGCTGCGAAATCTCTACGCCCAGATCGGCAACGTGCAGCGGACACGCCGCCCGGAGTGGAGAGTCGCGCTGCTCGCCGCCGACGCGCGGCTCGCGGGGCAGACGCAGCTGGCATTGGAAGAACGCTGGCGATCGAGCAACGGCGGAATTCCGGTGAAGCTGCTCGCAACTTCGGGCTGAGATCGGCCCGTCGGGCGCGTTTTCGCCGGCCGCGCAGGGTACCGGTTCTTGCAGTTGAGTCCCTATTGGCCAGCGCACGGCCGGTCGGCACGGACGAGACCGGCACCACTCTTGAAGTAAGCGACTCAGGCGAGCTCAACTCGCATTGCCCGGCGCGGAACGGCGCACCGGGCGCTCGGCACATCCCTGCACTTCATCTCACCGCCGCAGACGCGGTGGTCCTCGATCTCGTACCTTCTCGTCAGGAGCTGACTGTGGGCGTCGGCGAAAGTCCGGAACTCATCAACGAAGACGCGCCGGCGGGAGCCGAGCGCGGAAATGGCGGTAACGGGGGCAACGGCGGCCGCGCCACACGCAAGTCGGGGCGGAAGCGCGCCGCGGGCCGCGACGACATGGAAGTTCCGGTGCGCGGCAGTGCGCCGCCGAAGGATCGGCGCGTGTCGCGCGAGCGATCCCTGCACCGCCTGCTGGCCGGACTCCGCGCCGTGAACGCCGGCGACTTCTCGGTGCAACTCGCGGCGAACGGTGATCCGCTGATGGCGGACATCATCGACGTGTTCAACAGCGTCACCGCCAAGCAGGCTCGGCTCGTCGACGAGATCTCGCGCGTGAGCGGATCGGTCGGACGCGAAGGCAAGATGCGTGATCGCGTCTCGATGGCCGGCGTCGGCGGCCAGTGGATCACGGCCGTCGATTCGGTCAACAGCCTGATCACGGATCTCGTACAGCCGACGTCCGAAGTCTCGCGCGTGATCAAGGCGGTGGCCGAGGGCGACCTGTCGCAGAAAGTCGAGCTGGAGATCGAAGGCAAGCAGGTCCAGGGCGAGTTCTTCCGAATCGGTTCGACCGTGAACCGCATGGTCGACCAGCTCAACGCGTTCGCCAGCGAAGTAACGCGCGTGGCGCGCGAAGTGGGAACCGAGGGCGTGCTGGGCGGACAGGCGAACGTACAAGGGGTGAGTGGCACCTGGAAGGACCTGACCGACTCGGTGAACGCGATGGCGTCGAACCTGACGAACCAGGTGCGCAACATCGCCCTCGTGACGACCGCGGTCGCCAACGGCGATCTCTCTCAGAAGATCACCGTCGAAGCGCGCGGCGAAGTGTCGGAGCTCAAGAACACGATCAATACGATGGTGGATCAGCTGTCCGGATTCGCCGCCGAAGTCACGCGCGTCGCTCGTGAGGTGGGCACTGAAGGAATGCTCGGCGGACAGGCGAACGTGCCGGGCGTCGCCGGCACGTGGAAGGATCTGACGGACAACGTGAACTTCATGGCCGCGAACCTGACGAACCAGGTGCGCAGCATCGCGCTCGTCACGACGGCGGTGGCGAACGGCGACTTGAGTCAGAAGATCGCGGTGGAAGCGCGGGGCGAGGTGCTCGACCTGAAGGACACGATCAACAACATGGTCGAGAAGCTGCGCATCTTCGCCGACGAAGTGAGCCGTGTGGCGCGAGAGGTCGGCACTGAAGGTGTGCTCGGCGGTCAGGCCAACGTGCCGGGTGTGGCGGGCACGTGGAAGGGACTGACCGACAACGTGAACGCGATGGCCGGGAACCTCACGGCGCAGGTGCGCAACATCGCCGATGTGACGACGGCGGTCGCCAAAGGCGATCTGTCGCGCAAGATCACGGTGAACGTGCAGGGCGAAGTGCTCGAGCTGAAGAACACGATCAACACGATGGTCGATCAGCTCAACGCGTTCGCGAGCGAAGTCACGCGCGTCGCCAAGGAAGTCGGTACCGAAGGAAAGCTCGGGGGGCAGGCGCGCGTCGAAGGCGTGAGCGGCACGTGGCGCGATCTCACCGAGAATGTGAACGGCATGGCCGCGAACCTCACCGTGCAATTGCGCGACGTGAGCGCCGTGGCGACCGCCATCGCCAACGGCGACCTGACGCGCAAGATCACTGTCGAGGCGCAGGGCGAGATTCTCCAGATCAAGGACGTGGTCAACCGAATGGTCGACCAGCTCAACTCGTTCTCCGGCGAAGTGATTCGCGTGGCGCGCGAGGTGGGCACTGAAGGCGTGCTCGGTGGGCAGGCCAACGTGCCCGGTGTGGCCGGCACCTGGAAGAGTCTCACCGAGAACGTGAACGGCATGGCGAACAACCTGACCAATCAGGTGCGCAACATTGCCGACGTGACCACGGCGGTCGCCAAGGGCGATCTCTCGCGGAAGATCACGGTCGAGGCGAAAGGCGAGGTGCTCGCCCTGAAGAACACGATCAACACGATGGTCGACCAGCTGTCGGCGTTCGCGTCCGAGGTGACGCGCGTTGCGCGAGAGGTGGGTACGGAAGGAATGCTCGGCGGCCAGGCGAGCGTGCAGGGCGTGAGCGGCACGTGGAAGGATCTGACCGACAACGTGAACTTCATGGCGTCGAACCTCACCAATCAGGTACGGAACATCGCCGTCGTGACGACGGCGGTGGCGAACGGCGATCTCAGTCAGAAGATCACGGTGGAAGTGCGCGGCGAAGTGCTCGACCTCAAGGACACGATCAACAACATGGTCGAGAAGCTGCGCATCTTCGCCGACGAGGTGAGTCGAGTCGCGCGAGAGGTGGGTACCGAGGGCCGCCTCGGCGGTCAGGCCAGCGTGCCGGGCGTGGCGGGGACGTGGAAGGATCTGACCGAGAACGTGAACGCGATGGCCGGCAACCTGACGGTGCAGGTGCGCAACATCGCCGACGTGACGACGGCGGTCGCGCGCGGCGACCTGTCGCGCAAGATCACCGTCGACGTGCGCGGCGAGATCCTGGAGCTGAAGAACACGATCAACACGATGGTCGATCAGCTCAACTCGTTCGCCGGCGAAGTAACGCGCGTGGCGCGCGAGGTTGGAACGGAAGGAAAGCTCGGCGGCCAGGCGAAGGTGCCCGGTGCGGCCGGCATCTGGCGCGATCTCACCGACAACGTGAACGGTCTCGCGTCGAACCTGACGACGCAGGTGCGCAACATTGCCGACGTCACCACCGCGGTGGCGAATGGCGACCTGTCGCAGAAGATCACCGTCGAGGCGCAGGGCGAGGTGCTCTCGCTCAAGAACACCATCAACAACATGGTGGATCGCCTGCGCGTGTTCGGCGACGAGGTGACGCGCGTGGCGAAGGAGGTCGGCACCGAGGGCAAGCTGGGCGGCCAGGCCGAGGTGCCGGGCGTTGCCGGCACGTGGAAGGGCCTGACCGACAGCGTGAACGCGATGGCGAACTCGCTCACCGTGCAGGTGCGCAACATCGCCGACGTGGCGACGTCGGTGACCAAGGGCGATCTCACACGGCAGATCACCGTCGAGGCGCAGGGCGAGCTGGACGAGCTCAAGACGAACATCAATCAGATGATCGCCAACCTGCGCGAGACGACGGAACGAAACCAGGAACAGGACTGGCTCAAGACGAACCTGGCGAAGTTCAGCCGGATGATGCAGGGCCAGAAGGACCTCGAGAGTGTTTCGAGATTGATCATGAGCGAGCTGACGCCGCTGGTGAGCGCGCATCACGGCGGGTTCTTCATCATGGACAACGACGCGGGCGGCTCGCTCCTCAAGCTCGTGGCGAGCTACGCGTATCGCGCGCGCAAGCACGTGGCGAACCGGTTCGCTCTCGGAGAAGGGCTGGTCGGGCAGGCGGCGCTCGAGAAGCAGCCGATCCTGCTGCAGAATGTGCCCGACGACTACATCCAGATCACGTCCGGCCTCGGTGAAGCGCCGCCGCGCAACATCATCGTGCTGCCGATCCTGTTCGAGGGCGAGGTGAAGGCGGTGGTGGAGCTCGCGAGCTTCCTGCCGTTCAGCCAGATCCATCAGACGTTCCTCGACCAGCTCGCCGAGTCGATCGGCGTCGTGCTGAACATGATCCAGGCGAACATGCGCACGGAGGAGCTGCTCGAGCAGTCGCAGAAGTTGACGCAGGAGCTGCAGAGTCAGTCGCGCGAGCTGCAGCAGCAGCAGGAGGAGCTCAAGCGCTCCAACTCCGAGCTGGAAGCGCAGGCGCGCACGCTGCGGCAGTCCGAGGAGCTGCTCAAGGAGCAGCAGGAGGAATTGCAGCAGGTCAACGAGGAGCTCGAGGAAAAGGCGTCACTGCTCGCCGAGCAGAACGCCAAGGTCGAGCAGAAGAATCGCGAGGTCGAATCGGCCCGCGTGGCGCTCGAGGAGAAGGCGGAGCAGCTGTCGCTCAGCTCGAAGTACAAGAACGAGTTCCTGGCGAACATGTCGCACGAGCTGCGCACGCCGCTCAACTCGCTGCTCATCCTCGCCAAGCTGCTCACCGAGAACAAGGACGGCAATCTCTCGAAGAAGCAGGTGGAGTACTCGCAGACGATCTACTCGTCCGGCACCGATCTGCTCAACCTGATCAACGACATTCTGGATCTGTCGAAGGTCGAAGCGGGCAAGATGGAGATCAACGCCACGGACGTGCCGATCGCCGAGATCCGCGACTTCGTGACGCGCACGTTCAACCCGGTGGCCGAGGAGAAGCATCTCGACTTCAAGATCGAGATCGGCGACAAGGTGCCGGCAAACCTGTACACCGACTCGCAGCGGCTGCAGCAGGTGCTGAAGAACCTGTTGTCGAACGCGTTCAAGTTCACGACGCAGGGCGGCGTGACGCTGACGATCCGCCGGTCCGACATGGGCAAGCGGTTCGCGAGCCGCAGTCTCGATCAGGCCGACGCCGACGTGATCTCGTTCGCGGTGAAGGACACCGGCATCGGCATTCCGAAGGACAAGCAGCAGCTCATCTTCGAGGCGTTCCAGCAGGCCGACGGCACGACGAGCCGCAAGTTCGGCGGCACCGGCCTCGGTCTCTCGATCAGCCGCGAGATGGCGCGCCTGCTCGGCGGCGAGATTCGGGTCGAGAGCTCGCCGGGCAATGGGAGCACGTTCACCCTGTTCCTGCCGGCGCGCTACTTCGAGACCGAGGCCGGCCGCACGGCGTCGGCCGACGCGGCGCGGCGCGCGAACGACACGAGCGGTCCGCGACTGCCGGCGCGCAGCAGCGCGCGCCCGATGCCGCGCATTCCGCAATCGAACGAAGATGATGCGGCGTTCTCGCAGCCGTGGGATGACGACGCCCAGGAATCCGCAACGGCGACGATGGAAATGCCGGAGATCGATCTCGATCAGATTCCGCGTCCCGAGGGCTTCGACGACGATCGCGACAACATCGAGCCCGGCGACCGCGTGGTGCTGGTGGTGGAGAATGAACCGACCTTTGCGCGCGTCCTGCTCGAGATGGCGCGCGACAAGGGATTCAAGGTGCTGGTGGCGCTCGATGGGGAGAGTGGCCTCAAGATCGCGCACGCATATCATCCGGACGCGATCACGCTCGACATCGACATGCCGGGCATCGACGGCTGGGCGGTGCTCGACCGGCTCAAGCACCATCCGGAGACGCGCCACATTCCGGTGCACATCATCACGGGCATTCGCGAGCGCCAGCAGGGACTCAAGGCCGGCGCGATCGCCTACCTCGAGAAGCCGGTCGAGAAGGAGGCGCTCGAGGATTCGTTCAACAAGATCGCGCAGTTCATCGATCAGCAGGTGAAACGTCTGCTGGTCGTCGAAGACGACGAAGGGCAACGGAAGAGCATGATCGAGCTGATCGCCCACGAGGACGTGGAGATCACGGCCGTGGGAACGGCCGACGAAGCGCTGGAGAAGCTGCGGACGATGCACTTCGACTGCATGGTGCTCGATCTCGGCCTGGCGGGCGGCACCGACGGCTTCCAATTGCTCGAGACCGTCAAGGCCGATCCGTCGATGAACGACCTGCCGATCATCATCTACACCGGGCGGGAGCTGAGCCAGGCGGAGGAGACCCGGCTACGGAAGTTCGCCGAAGCGATCATCGTGAAGGACGTGAAGTCTCCCGAGCGGTTGCTGGACGAAACGGCGCTGTTCCTGCACCGCGTCGAAGCGCGGTTGCCGGAGCAGAAGCGGCGCATGCTCGAGCGCCTGCACAACACCGATGCGGTCTTCGCGCAGAAACATGTGCTCATCGTGGACGACGACGTCCGGAACATCTTCTCGCTCACGAGCGTGCTCGAGGAGCACGGCATGCAGGTGTCATTCGCCGAGAACGGTCGCGACGCCATCGCCAAGCTGGACGCGACGCCGGGCATCGACATCGTGCTGATGGACGTGATGATGCCGGAGATGGACGGCTACGAAACGACGCGGGCGATTCGCGAGAAGCCGCAGTTCCGCGGGCTTCCGATCATCGCGCTCACGGCCAAGGCGATGAAGGGCGACCGTGAAAAGTGCATCGCGGCGGGCGCGTCCGATTACATCACGAAGCCGGTCGACACGGAACAGCTCTTGAGTTTGATGCGTGTATGGCTGTATCGCTGAAGGCGAACCGGTCGCTGAATGGTCCGCCGGTTTCCTATGACGCCGAGCTGGAGCGCGTCGAGATCGAGTTGCTGCTCGAGGGGATTTTCCGTCACTACGGTTTCGATTTCCGGTCGTACGCCTACGCATCCATCCGGCGGCGTTTGTGGAAACGCATCGACGCCGAACATCTGAGCTCGGTCTCGGAGCTCCAGGCGCTCGTGCTGCACGACACGAGCGCCATGGAGCGGCTGCTGCTCGACCTGTCGATCAGCGTCACGGCAATGTTCCGGGACCCGGGGTTCTACCAGGTCTTCCGCACCGACGTCATCCCGCTGCTCCGGACCTATCCGTTCATCCGCATCTGGCACGCGGGCTGTTCCACCGGCGAGGAGGTCTACTCCACGGCAATCGTGCTGGAGGAGGAAGGGCTGCTCGACCGGACGCGCATCTACGCCACGGACGTGAACGACGCAGTGCTCCAGCAGGCCCGGTCCGGCATATTTCCCCTCAACCGGATGCAGGAGTACACCGAGAACTACATCAAGGCCGGCGGCAAGCGGTCGTTCTCGGAATACTACACGGCAAAGTACGACGGTGCGCTGTTCAGCCCCGCGCTCACGCGCAACACGGTGTTCTCGCAGCACAACCTGGTGACGGACCAGTCATTCTCCGAATTCACCGTCATTTTCTGCCGGAACGTGCTGATCTACTTCGATCGCAATCTGCAGAATCGCGTGCACGCGCTGTTCTACGAGAGCCTGGTGATGTTCGGCATCCTCGCGCTCGGCAGCAAGGAATCGCTCCGGTTCTCGGAATACGAGTCGTGTTTCGAGAAGTTGAACACGCGCGAGAAGCTCTATCGGAAAGTCAGGTGACCGTGGCCTACGAGATCGTCGTCGTCGGAACGTCGTGGGGCGGGCTGAGCGCGTTGCGCGAGCTCATCAGCGGTCTGCCGCCGGCCTTTGCGCTGCCGGTCGTCGTCGTACAGCACCGCCATCGACAGTCCGATCATCTGCTGCCGATGCTGCTCCAGGATTCCACGTCGCTGCGCGTCTGCGAGGTCGAGGACAAGGCGCCCATCACGGGCGGCCACGTGCACGTCGCGCCCGCCGATTATCACTTACTGATTGAGTACGGCTCGTTCTCGCTGTCGGTCGACGAACCGGTGCGCTACAGCCGGCCGTCGATCGACGTGACGTTCGTGTCGGCGGCGGACGCGTACGGCGGCCGCGCCGTTGGCGTGATCCTGACCGGTGCCAACGCGGACGGCTCGCGCGGCCTCGAGCGGATTCACGAGCGCGGCGGCCTCGCGCTGGTGCAACTGCCGGCGACGGCCGAGAGTCCGATGATGCCCGCCGCGGCGTTGCGGTGCGTCCCGACCGCGCGGGCGCTGTCGATCGGCGAAATCGCCTCGACGCTCGCCGCGCTGCCCGTCGCGGCCACCATTCCCGTGACGTCGCCGCCGCGCACGCGCCTCGGAGTGCGGGACGTGCACTCATGAGCGCGCGCCCCGAGCAGGTCGACATTCTGCTCGTCGACGACCGGCCGGAGAATCTCCTCGCGCTCGAGGCGATCCTCGAGCCACTGGGCCAGCGGCTCGTGCGCGCCACGTCGGGACAGGAGGCGCTGCGCCGCTTGCTCGAGCGCGAGTTCGCGGTGATCCTGCTCGACGTGCAGATGCCCGGGATGAGCGGCTTCGAGACCGCGCAGCTCATCAAGTCCCGCGAACGCACGAAATACATCCCGATCATCTTCCTGACGGCGATCAACAAGGAGGACGAGTACGTCTTCAAGGGCTACTCGGTCGGCGCGGTCGACTACATGTTCAAGCCCTTCCAGCCGGAAATCCTGCGCTCGAAGGTGGCGGTGTTCGTCGACCTGTACGTGCAGCAGCGGCGCATCGCCGAGCAGGAACAGCGGATTCGCGACATCGAACGGCAGGAGCTGGAGCTGCGGCACATGCGCGAGCTGCTGCAGTCCGAAGCGCGCTTTCGCGAGATCGTTTCGTCGGCCATGGACGCGATCGTCGTGTTCGATGCGGCGAACTGCATCACGATGGTGAACGGCGCGGCCGAGCGCATGTTCGGCCGCCCAGCCGACGAGGCGGTTGGCAGCGCGATCGGCTCGCTCTTTCCCGAAACCACCGCCAGCGAGACGGTGGGCGGAATCCGCGCCGCCGGCGAACGCACGACGGGTGACACGCCGGTGCGGCCCGAAGCGCTGACCGCACGGCGCGCCAACGGCGAAACGTTCCCGATCGAAGCGTCGGTGTCGTCGCTCGAAACGGCCAACGGCCGGACGTACACGCTCATTGCGCGCGACGTGTCCGAGCGCATCGCGCACGAGCAGGCGCTCGAGGAGCAGGCCCGCTCGCTCGCCACGTCCGCCAAGGAGCTGACGGCCCTGAACGAGGAGCTGCACCGCCGGCAGGTCGACCTCGAGCGCGCGATGACGGCGCGCAGCCGCTTCTACGCGTCGATGTCGCACGAGCTGCGGACGCCGATCAACGCCGTGCTCGGCTACAGCACCCTGTTGTTAGAGAATATTTATGGCCCGCTGAACGACAAGCAGACCGAAGGCATCGAACGGACGCAGAAGGCGGCGCGGCACCTGCTGGAGCTGGTGAACGACGTCCTCGATCTCTCGAAGATCGAGGCCGGCAAGATCGATCTGCGGCTGCAGCCGGTGGAGTTCCCGACATTGATCGAGGATTTGTTCGTCACCGTGCGGCCGCTCGCCGACGAGCACGGATCGACGCTCACGCTGAGTCGCACCGGCGACGAGGTCACGCGCGTGATCTCGGATCCGCGCCGCGTACGACAAATCCTCCTCAACCTGCTCTCGAATGCGATCAAGTTCGGGCGCGGCCGGCCGATCACCGTCAGCTGCGACACGCGCGACGACGGCGGCGTGGTCGTCGCCGTCAGCGATCAGGGCGACGGCATTTCCGCCGAGGACCAGGAGCGCATCTTCCACGAGTTCGTGCAGCTCGGCCGCACCCAGTTGCAGGACGGCACCGGACTCGGCCTCCCGATCTCGCGCCGCCTGGCCGAGCTGCTGCGCGGCTCGCTGACGGTCGAATCGGAAGTGGGCGCGGGCAGCACCTTCCGGCTGCAGCTGCCGGCCAGCGCCGAAGCGCGTTCACTTCGGCTGGTCGACCAGGAGCAGCCGCGGCCGACGCCCGTCGACGAACGCGAGCGCACCGCCGCGGACGCTCCGCGGCCGTTCCGGCGCGATCAGTCCGTCCGCTCCGGATCATGATCGGCGCCGCCGTGGGGGCTCTCCGCCCACGGGGCGTGATGCATGTCACGCGGCGAGGACAATTTCTGATTGAACATTGCCTCAACCGCGCCGTATATTTTCGACATGCGAGTGCTGTGCGTCAGCCGACATCCGTACTTGAGCGAGCATCTCTGCCGGTTCTTCGAGGCGCTCGATGTGAGCGCCACTCCGTGCGTGGGCGTTCGCGAGGCAATTGCGGCGGTCGCGGTGCACGAGCCTGACGTCGTGATCTGCGACTACGACGTGCTCGCCACGATGTCCCTCCAGAGCTGGGAGACGGATCCCGCGTTGTCGGGAACGCCGGTCATCGCGGTGAGCCTCACGCGTCATCCGGGCGAAGCGCACCTGCTCGACACCAATGGCATCTCGGGGTTTCTGTACCTGCCGACACTCGACCCCGACGACGCGCACCGTGTGCTCGCTGCCGCGAGTCGCCGGCGTGACGGTATCACCCCGCCGGACGTGCTTCCGTGGTCGGCGACGAAATCCGTCGAACAGATGCGCTGAGCGGCGGGGACGACGGCACGCCGTCGTTTCCCGCGCAACCGCTGCTCGACGCGCTCGCCGCCACCAAGGCCGACGGCACGCCGCGCCGGGTCATTCTCGGCGACGCGCCTGCACCCACGATCGAAGCTGAAGTCTGCCGCGATGCCGCGGGGCACCTCGTCGTCGAGCTGCCGACACGCTCGAGCGACGAGAGCGAAGCGCTTCGGCGGCTGGCGCGACAGATGGCCGGCGAGCCCGACACCGCTGCGCTGCTCGAGATCCTGTGCGAGGCGGGCGCCGAGCAGTGCGCCGGCACCGGCGGCGCAGTGCTCAAGGTCATCGGCAATGAAGGTGAAGTCGTCGCCGCCGTCGGCGGTCCGCTCGTCGCACTCGGCAAGCGGTTCGCGCTCCCCGGCTCGCTGATGCGTGAAGTGCTGCGCACGCACGACGTCGCGTCGGTGGCGGATTTCAGCAACAGCGCGCGTCCGCTCACGCGCGTCGTGCCCGAGCTGCACGTGGGCCCGATGCTGCTCGCGCCGCTCATTGCGCAGGACACGATCGTTGGCGTGCTCGCCGTGACGCGCGACTCGGGTGCGCCGGCGTTTTCGCCGCGCGAGGCGCACCGCTTGCGCGCGATCGCCGACTACGCCGCGCTCGCGTTGCGCAAAGCCGAGCTGCTCGAGCAGGCGCAGATCGCCGACCGCGCGAAGAGCCGGTTTCTTGCAACGGTGTCCCACGAGCTGCGCACGCCGCTCACGGCGCTCGCGGGTTACGAGGAGCTGCTCGCCGATCAGGTGCTCGGCCCATTGTCCGACAATCAGCTCGACGTGCTCGAACGCATGCGGTCGGTGACGCAGCATCTCGCCGCGGTGATCGAGGAAGTGCTGGCGTTCTCCAGCCTGGACGAAGGTCGCGAGACGATGCGGCCGACGGATTTCCTGGCGGCGGATCTCGTGCGCGCCACGGCGGCGGTGGTCGAGCCACTCGCGCGTCAGAAGCATCTCGCGTTCGAGTACACCGTACCGAGCGCGCCGGTGCGCATGACGAGCGACGTCGATAAAGTGCGGCAGATTCTCGTGAATCTTGCCGGCAATGCGGTGAAGTTCACCGACCGCGGTTTCGTACGCCTCGAGCTCGAGACGGGCGAGCGCTCGGTGCAATTCATCGTTCGCGACAGCGGCATCGGCATCGCTGCGGCGGACATGGAGCGCCTGTTCCAGCCGTTCGCCCAGCTCGACACCGGACTCACGCGCCGGCACGGTGGTACGGGGCTCGGCCTCTACATCGCACGCAGCCTGGCCGAGCTGCTCGGCGGCCGACTCGAAGTCGAATCGTCACCGGGGCGCGGGTCGTCTTTTACGTTGACGTTGCCCGCCGATCTCTGAATCCCGCCCCCTGCGGGTCATTACATTTCCGACAACATGTCCAGCCTTCCCATCACGAGCGTCTTCAACGACGGCTACATCGCACAAGCGTACGAATCGTACCGCCGCGACGCGTCGTCAGTCGACGAATCGTGGCGTCAATTCTTCCGCATGGCGGAGCAGCTCGCCGGCACCGGCGAGGCCGCCGGCGGTTACGATGCTGCGCTGCTCCGCAAAGCGGCTGGCGCTTCCGAGCTGGTCGGCGCGATCCAGCGATATGGACATCTCGCCGTCGCCCTCGATCCGCTCGGCTCCGCGCCCTCCGGCGCCGCCGAGCTGTCGCCGGAATTCCACGGTATCTCCGAGGCGGATCTGCAGCAGGTGCCTGCATCGGCGCTTGGGTACGACAATGGAACGGCGGCCGACGTCGTGCAGCGCATGCGCGAGCGCTACAGCGGCACGATCGGGTACGAGTTCGAGCACCTCAACGAGGAAGTCGAGCGCCAGTGGTTCCGCGACGCGATCGAATCGGGCGAAGCGACCACACCGCTCGCCGACGACGAGAAGCGCGCCCTGTTGCAGCGGCTCACACAGGTCGACGGGCTCGAGCGCTTTCTCGGACGCGCGTATGTCGGCGCCAAGCGCTTCTCGATCGAAGGCGTCGACGCGCTCGTCCCGATGCTCGATGAAACGATCGCGCGCGGCGCTGCTCACGGCGCGCGCCGGGTCGTGATCGGCATGGCGCATCGCGGCCGGTTGAACGTGCTCGCACACGTCATGGGCAAGCCGTATCGCACGCTGCTGGAGAATTTCGAGGGCGCGCACGGCACGAACGACGAGCCGGGCGTGACTGGGGACGTCAAGTATCACCTCGGGTACCGCGGCTCTCGCGACGTACCGGGCGCGGGTCGGGTCGAGCTCGAGCTGGTTCCGAATCCAAGCCATCTGGAAGTCGTGGATCCGGTGGTGATGGGCGTGACGCGCGCGCAACAGCACGCCGAGGGCTCGGCGCCGACGGCGCGCGACGAGGCGTCGGTGCTGTCGGTGCTCGTGCACGGCGACGCGTCGTTCCCGGGCGAGGGCGTGGTTTCTGAAACGCTCAATCTTTCGCTGCTGCCGGGGTTTCGCGTGGGCGGGACGCTCCACATCATCGCCAACAACCAGATCGGCTTCACCACCGATCCGGTCGATTCACGATCGACGCACTACGCGAGCGATCTCGCGAAGGGTTTCGAGATTCCGGTGCTGCACGTGAACGCGGACGACGCCGAATCGTGCATTCAGGCCGTGCGGCTCGGCATCGCGTATCGCCAGCGGTTCGGCAAGGATTTTCTCATCGATCTGGTGGGCTACCGCCGCCACGGCCACAACGAGGCCGACCAGCCGGCGTTCACGCAGCCGACGATGTACAAGCTCGTCGAGGAGCATCCGACGCCGCGTCAGGTGTGGGGGGCGCGGCTCGTGCGCGAGCGCGTCGCCAGCGAAGACGACGTCGCGGCGGCCGACAAGGCGCTGAGCGATCTGCTCCAGCAGACCTACGAGCAGATGAAGCGCGAGGGAACGGAGCACGAGGAGCACGCCGCCGTTTCGGCCAAGGCGCCCGCGCCCGCCGCGGCGGAAACCGCGGTACGCGCCGAGAAGCTCGTGTCGCTCAACGAACAGCTCCTCACCTGGCCGCAGACGTTCAAGCTGCACCCCACGATTCAGCGCACGCTGCCGCGCCGTCGCGACGCGATCAACAACGGCGGCATCGATTGGGGTCATGCCGAGGCGCTGGCGTTCGCCTCGCTGCTCACGGACGGCGTGAACGTGCGGATCACCGGTCAGGACGTACAGCGCGGCACGTTCTCGCATCGTTCGGCCGTGCTGCACGACGTGAACACGGGCGAGACGTATACGCCGCTCGAGCACCTGCCGCAGTCGCGCGGTGCATTCGAGATCTATAACAGCCCGCTCTCCGAGACGGCGGTGATGGGTTTCGAGTACGGGTTCAGCATTGCCGCGCCGGGCACGCTGGTGTTGTGGGAGGCGCAGTTCGGCGATTTCGCCAACGTCGCGCAGCCGATCATCGACCAGTTCATCGCCGCCGATCGCGCCAAGTGGGGTCAGGACTCCGGGCTCGTGCTGCTCATGCCGCACGGGTACGAAGGGCAGGGGCCCGAGCATTCGAGCGCGCGCCTCGAGCGGTTCCTGCAGCTCGCCGCGGAAGGCAACATGCGCGTGGCGTACCCGTCGACGCCGGGCCAGTACTTCCACGTGCTGCGCCGGCAGGCGAACGCGAATCCGCGGCGCCCGCTCGTGCTGATGCAGCCCAAGTCGCTGCTGCGCATGCCGGCTGCCGCCTCGACGCTCGACGAGCTGGCGACGGGATCGTTCCGTCCCGTGATCGACGATCCGATCGCGTCACAATCGCGCGAGCAGGTGCAGCGCCTCGTGTTCTGCACCGGCAAGATCTACTACGATCTCACCGCGGGCGAACGGCGGCCGAACGTCGCGATCGTCCGCGTCGAGGAGCTGGCGCCGTGGCCACGCGAGGTTGCCGACGTCGTGGATCAGTATCCCAACGTCGAAGAGGTCGTGTGGGCGCAGGAAGAGCCGAAGAACATGGGCGCGTGGACGTACGTGCAGCCGCGGCTCCGCGCGTCGATCGGCACGCTGACCACGCTCCGCTACATGGGCCGGCCGGAACGCGCGAGCCCCGCCGAGGGATATCTGTCGGCGCACACGGCCGAGCAGAACCGGATCGTCAAGGATGTACTCACCTACGCGCCGGCGGCGCGCAAGAAGGCAGGTGCGGCCCGCTGAGCCGCACCTGCCGCTCCTTCCAGCCGAGGACATCGAGTGTCGAAGCGAGCGCTGATCCTGTTCGGTAGTCTGTGTCTCATCGTCGCGCCGCGTCTCTCCGCTCAGGAGCGCGGCGCGGCTGCGTTGGGCGAGCTGGTCGAAGGACTCGGCACCACCGCGCGCGTGCTGATGATCGGCGCGCATCCGGACGACGAGGACACGCAGCTCATCACGTGGCTCGCGACGGGCCGCCATGTCGAGACCGCGTACCTGTCGCTGACGCGCGGCGACGGCGGTCAGAATCTCATCGGCAACGAGCTGGGTGAGCCGCTCGGGATGATCCGCACCGAGGAGCTGCTCGCCGCCCGCCGGATCGACGGCGGCCGCCAGTACTTCACCCGTGCGTTCGATTTCGGATTCTCGAAAACCATCGACGAAACGTTTCAGCACTGGCCGCGCCAGGTCATCCTGCGCGACATGGTAGCGATCGTGCGCGCGTACCGGCCGCAAGTGATCATCTCGGTGTGGAGCGGCACGCCGGCGGACGGGCACGGGCATCATCAGTACGCCGGCGTACTGGCGCGCGAAGTGTTCGACGCGGCGGGCGACTCGGTGCGCTTTCCGCCGTCGACGCTCGGCGGATTGAAGCCGTGGACGCCGCTCAAGTTCTACCGCAGCGCGCGATTCGGCCGTGGCGCCAGCGGCGCCGCGGACGACCTCCTTCGCTTCAACGTCGGCGAGTACGATCCGCTGCTCGGCGAATCGTACTCGGAGATCGCGACGGAGAGTCGGTCGCAGCACCGGTCGCAGGGACAAGGCGGGTTGCCGCAGCGCGGCGCGCGCATCGACGCGGTGCGACTCGAGACCACGCATCTTGCCGCGAGTCCCGCGGCGCCCGAGCGGACGATCTTCGACGGTATCGACACGAGCTGGGCGCGATTCGCATCGGTGCGGCTGGTCGATTCCGCGCGCGCCGCGTTGGACTCGCTCACCGTCGCGCAGGTCGCGGTCGTGCGCGCGCGCGATCTCGCGGCTCCGGCGCGAATGGTCGCGCCGCTCGCCGCGTACGTGCGGCTCGCCACCCGCGCGGCGAGCGGTGTCACGTGCACGACGCTCGAGTCGGATCCGGCGCATCCGCGCACGTGCGACGCAGCCATGGGCGATCTGGCACTGGCGCTCGATCTCACGCGCGAGCGCGCCACCGACGCGCTGCTCGATGCGGCGGGCGTGAGCATTCAGGCTACCGCACCGCGCGAGGTGATCGCCGAATCCGACTCGATGCCCGTCACGATCTCCGTATTCAATGAAGGACGCGCGCCGGTGCGGCTCGACCGTGCCGCGATCCGCGGCGAGGGTGCCGCGACGAACGAGTCGCGCACGATCCTGCCCGATAGCACGCTGCGCGAAACGCTCCAGTACCACGCGCCGCCATCGCCGACTCGTTCGTGGTGGCTCGTTCGACCGCGCGTTGGTGACGTGTTCAACCTCGATTCGACGCCGCATCCCACGACGGTGCCACGCGAGATGATCGTCGGCGCCGACCGGATCGAAACGTCCGCGGCCGACGTGACGCTGAACATCGACGGTACGGCGGTTCCGGTCGAGGATGCGCCGATCGTCTACCGGTACGCTGATCCGGCGCGCGGCGAGGTCCGGCGGCCGATCGCCACGGTGCCCGCGGTGACGGTACTGCTCGAGCACGAGGTGGAGTACGCGCGAGCCAACGTGCCGTTCGACCGCACGATGCTCGTCGATGTGCATGCGGCGGCCACACGACCGCTGACGACCGATGTCTCGCTCGTTTTGCCGCCGGGCCTGCGCGCCGACACGGTGGTGCGGCATATCTCGCTGGCGCCGGGCGGCGACGCGCATCTGTATTTCCGTGTTCAAGGACGCTTATCGCCCGGGCGGCATCCCATCTCCGCCGTCGCGCACGTGGGAACGCGCCAGTACACGGAAGGGTTCGTGCCGATCGAGTACGAGCACATTCGCCCGCTCCGCTACTATCGGCCGGCGACGGTGCAGATTCAGGCGGTCGACGCCGTGTTTGCCAATCTCCACATCGGCTACATCCGCGGCGTGGGCGACAACGTGATGCCGATGCTCCAGGAGCTCGGCCTGCCGGTGACGGAGCTCGATCCCGCGGCACTCGCCCGCACGGATCTATCGGGATTCACGACGATCGTGCTCGGCAGCCGGGCCTACGAGGCGAGTCCCGCGCTGCTCGCGAACACGCCGGTGCTGATGCGCTTTGCGCGCAACGGCGGCACGATCGTGACGCAGTACGGACAGTTCGAGATGGCCCGGGCCGGTGTGCTACCGTATCCGATCACGCTGAGCCGGCCTGCCGATCGTGTCACCGACGAGTTCGCGACGGTGCGCGTCCTCGACCCGGGCTCGCCGCTGCTCTCGACCCCGAATCGAATCACGGAATCGGACTTCGCCAACTGGGTGCAGGAGCGATCGTCGTACATGCCGCACACGTTCGATCGGGCGTATCGCGACTTGTTCTCGCTGCACGATCCCGGCGAACCGCCGAATGACGCGGCGGTGCTCGTCGCGCCCCTGGGGAAGGGCACGTACATCTACACTACGTTCTCGTTCTTCCGGCAGCTGCCGGCCGGCAATCCGGGTGCGGCGCGGCTGTTCATCAACCTGCTCTCTGCGAACCAGAGCGCCGCGAATCGTCCGGTGTCCGCGTCCGACGCGATCCGTCCGTGAGCGAGAACCGCTTTCGGCGAACGCTCACGCGCGTGCTGGCGGTGCAGGTGATCACGCTGGCCCTTCTCTGGCTGCTGCAGAACCACTTTTCCGCCTGAACGCGCCCGCATCCCAGTGCCCGCCGCCTGAGCCATGAACCCACTCAACTGGGTCATCGTGATCGGATGGCTGGCGTACGTCATGATCGATGGCGTGCGCCGCGCGCGCGGCACCAACGAGATCGAAGGCTACTTTCTCGCCAATCGCAGCCTGCCCTGGTGGGCGGTGGGATTGTCGGTGATGGCGACGCAGCTCTCCGCCGTGACGATGATCGGCACCACGGGACAGGGCGCGACCGACGGCATGCAGTTCGTGCAGTTCTATTTCGGGCTGCCGCTGGCGATGGTCATCCTCGGCGTGACGCTCGTCCCGTTTCTCCACGGCGCGCGCGTGTACACCGCGTACGAGTTCCTCGAGCGCCGGTTCGACGCGAAGACGCGCTCGCTCACGGCGTTCCTGTTTCTTATCTCGCGTGGAATGTCCTGTGGCACGATCATCGCCGCGCCGGCGGTGGTGTTCTCCGCCGTGTTCGGATGGAGCATCGGCTGGTCGGTGGTGCTGATCGGCGTGCCCGCCGTCTTGTACACGATGATCGGCGGCGTGCAGGCGGTCACGTGGGTGGACGTCAAGCAGATGGTGCTGATCGTCGGCGCGATCGTCGCCGTGATCGTCACCGTGCTGATCCAGCTGCCCGTCGCCCCGAGCGACGCGCTGCACATCGCCGGCGCCGCCGGCCGGCTGCAGGTGTTCGATTTCTCCTTCAGTCTCACGAACACCTACACGTTCTGGTCCGGCGTGATCGGCGGCACGTTCCTGATGTTGTCGTACTTCGGCACGGATCAGAGCCAGGTGCAGCGGTATCTCGCCGCGAAGTCCGTGGACGAGGCACGCAGCTCCCTGCTCATCAGCGCGTACTGGAAGATTCCACTCCAGGCGCTGGTGCTGCTGATTGGCGTATTGATATTCGTATTCTATCAATTCACGCCGCAGCCGCTGCTGTTCAACCCGGCGCACGAACGGGCGGTACAGCGCGAGCAGCCGGCAACCTACACCGCGCTCTCGCGGCAGTTCGCGGCGGATCTCGCGGCGCGCAACGCCGCCGCCCGCGCGCTCGCCCGGGCGCACGACGACGGCGACCAGCAGCGGATCGCCGCCGCGTCGGCCGCCTACCGCACGAGCGACGACCGCGCCGTCGCGCTGCGCGGTCAGGCGCTCGACCTGGCTGCCCGGGTGACCGGCGAGCCGTCGAAGGACGTCAACTACATCATTCCGCGTTTCGTGCTCGACTACCTGCCGATCGGCCTCGCCGGCCTGTTCATCGCCGCCGTCATCGCCGCCGCCATGAACGCGATTGCCGGTGAGCTGACGTCCCTGTCCACGGCGACGGTGATCGATTTCTACCGGCGCTGGATTCGCAGCGAGGCATCCGATCGGCATTTCCTGATCGTGTCGCGCACGGCGACGGGCCTGTGGGGCGTGTTCGCTTGTATCGTAGCCACCTACGCCGTGAACCTGGGTTCGCTGATCGAGGTCGTGAATCGATTCGGCTCGTTCTTCTACGGCTCGATCCTCGGCGTCTTCCTGCTGTCGATGATTCCGCGGGCGCGCGCAACCGGTGCATTCCTCGGGCTGCTGGCCGGCATGGGGGCCGTTGGAGCAGTGAATTTCGGCGCACCCGATGTTTCGTTCCTCTGGCACAACGTGATCGGGGCCGTTACCGTCGTCGTCGTCGGCATGGTCGTGAGCGCGTTCAGCGGCCCGCCGGCATCGCGTGATGGCATGTTGCGGGAGCCGCGCGCGACCAGTCCCTGAAAGTGGTCCAGCGCGTAGAATGCATGCTGACGTGACGCGCCCGTTTTTCCCCCGCCTCGCCTCGTGACACAGCCATCGGTCGGCCTCGATTTCGCTCGCATCGGCATTCCCGGCCTTCGCCTGGAAGCACTCTTCGAGGGCGTCCCCTTGGCCCTCGCCGTGTTCGACGCCGAATTGCGGCTGGTCAGCGCCAACGCCCGATACGGTGATCTGACCGGTGTTGCGGCGAAACCGTCCACCAAGGTGTCGATCTACGACGCGTTCCCCAACGCGCTCGCCGATCTCACCGATCAGATCGACACGGCGCTGCGCGGACCGGCGGCGATCACGACGGTGCCGGTGCCCTTTCAGCATCGGTCGGGACGCCGGCTGATCGAGACGACGTTTGCCACGCTGAGCGAGGAAGCCGGCGGCCGCGGACTTCTCTTCGCCGGCAACGACGTCAGCGAACGAGAAGACCTGCGCGAAACCCTCAGCCGCAACGTCGCGCAGCTCGAGTCCATCTTCGACGTCATTCCGGATTCCGTGCGCGTGTTCGACACGGAAGGCCGCACGGTTCGCTCCAACACGCAGGCACTCCAGGATCATCCGTCCGGGCAGCCGTCGACGCTGCGCGAGCTGTGGCAGCTCGATCGTCCACGCACGGTGGACGGCACGAGCTTGTTCATGCACGAGCACCCGACCGCCCGCGCATTGCGCGGCGAGCGCGTGCGCGGCGAAACCTTGGCCGTGCGCCGCGGCGCCGACGGCACGCCGCTCATCATCGAGGTCAACTCGAATCCGCTGTACGACGAGCAGGGAAAGATCCGGGGCGCGGTGACCGTCGAACGCGACGTCACCGTGAAGACGCAGCTCGCCAAGGCGCTCGAGGAAGAAGCACGTCGCACGGCCGAGCTGTACGAGCGTGTGTCGACGGAAGCGGAACGTCTCGAGCGCATGGTTCAGGAGCGCACGCAGGAGCTGCTCGCGCTGCAGGAGGCGCGGTCGCGCGAACGGCGGCTTGCGGCGGTCGGCCAGCTGGCGGCCGGCGTGATGCACGACGTGAACAACGCGCTCAATCCGATCATGGCCGCGGCGTACCTGCTCGAGGCCAACGCCGAGAATCCGACCGCCGTACGCGACTACGCGGTACGCATCGCCAAGGCGGCGGAGACCGGTGCAGCCACGGCGGCGCGCGTGGGCCGATTCATTCGCCAGGAGCCGCTGCAGGCCGAGCGCGAGGAACCGGTGGATCTCTCGCTCGTCTGCGACGAAGTCGTAGCGATGACGCGGCCGCTCTGGGCCGAACGCGCGCGCGGTGGCGTGATCCACTTCGAGCGTGAGCTCGCGGAAGGCGCGGTGGCGCGCGGCATTGCCGGCGAGTTGCGCGAGGCGCTGCTCAATCTGGTGCAGAACGCGCTCGACGCGATGGCCGGCGGCGGAACGCTCGGCCTGCGTACGACCGTGACCGAGAGTGAGGTGCGATTGGAAGTTCGCGATTCGGGTATCGGCATGTCGGCTGAAGTGCGCGAGCGTGCATTCGAGCCGTTCTTCACGACGAAGGGGCGCGCCGGAACGGGTCTCGGCCTGGCTGAGGTGTACGGCATCGTCAAACGCCATCGCGGACACGCCGAGATCGACTCGACGCCGGGCATCGGCACGACGATCCGCCTCGTTTTCCCTCGCGCGTCACAGCAACAGCCGCCGGAGGTGGAGGAAGCGCCGCGACAGCGAGTCGCGCGCAAGGTTCTGCTGGTGGAGGACCATCCAGACAGTCGCGAGTTCATGCAAGCGCTGCTCGAGTCTGATGGGCACAAGGTCGATACCGCGACGTGCGTTCAGGAGGGTCGCGCGCTCCTCGAGCAGGCCGATCCGCCGTACGAAGTGCTCGTGTCCGACATCGGTTTGCCGGACGGAAGCGGATGGGATCTCATCTCGTTTGCCCGCGAACGCTGGCCGTCGATGCGCGCCGGGGCGGTTACGGGGTGGGAACCGCGCGCTGGGGCCGCCGCCGTGGGCGATTTCATTCTTCGCAAACCGGTTCGTACGTCGGAGTTACTCGCGCAGGTCGCCGCCGAAGGCTGACCGGCATCACCACCGCTGGCGCCCACCGCGGCGCGCGGTCAGATTCCGTATAATGACAGAAACAGCCAGCCGTATTCGCCTTCTCGTGGCCGAGGACGATGACAACGCACGTTCGCTGCTGATCGATCTTCTCGGCACGCTTGGACACACGGTTGTCGCCGAAGTGTCCACGGGGCGCGAAGCGTTCGAGCGCGCGAAGGACGTTGTTCCCGACGTGGTCCTGCTCGACGTGCACATGCCCGACGGTTCAGGCATCGAGGCGGCCGAGCGGATCACGCAAACCGTGCCGGGCGTGGCGGTCGTGCTGTTCAGTGGCGATCACACGGTGACGTTGAGCGATCGCGACGTGACGGCGACCGCGGCGATCGCGTTTCTGCCCAAGCCCGCGCCGCCACGCGTGCTCGATTCGACGATTCGTCTCGCTGCCACGCGCGCCAAGGAGCTGATGAACGCGCGACAGGATGCCGAGTCGGCGCGGCAGGCGCTCGAGAACCGCAAGACGATCGAACGCGCCAAGGGTGTGCTGATGCGCCGCACCGGTTCCTCGGAGCAGGAGGCGTATCGCATCCTGCAGCGCACGAGTCAGGATCGTTCCGTGCCGATGGTCGAGATTGCGCGAGCGGTGCTCGCGAGCGAACCGGCGGCCCACGAGGAGCGATGACAATGCAAAACGCCGGCGCCTTCAAGGCGCCGGCGTTTTGTCGTTTGTAGCGCGTCGCAGGGCTTACTGGCTGCGCACCAGTGTGAACTGCATGCCCGTTGGCACCGATGCGCCGCCGCTTGCCGACCAGTTGATCGTCGCCTGCGTGTTCGCGGGAACCGAGAAGCGCAGGTAGGCCACGCCACCGGCGTCGACCGAGAGCGCCGCGGGCGAACCGTCGCCGAGCGGCACCACCGTGAGCGGGAACTTGCCGATCTTCTGGCTACAGCTGCTGTTCGCGCACAGTTGCGGAAAGATTCCACGCATGTTCCAGCTCGCCTCCTGGTAGGTCGCTGGAACACCGGGGAGATCGTCGCTGAATACCGACGTCGCCCAATTGCGAATCTGCGTCATGTAGGTGCTGCCGAAGACGTGCGCGAGGTTCGCCTGACCGGTGTACGTCGTGTTCACGAGCGACTGCCAGGTGTTCTGGTCGGACGTGCCGGCGTTGTGCTGATCGGCGAGGTAGCGGAGCAGGTTCCACGTCGCACCGCGCGTCTCGAGCGAGTCGTCGCCGCCATAGACGGACGTCTTCGACGGCTTGCTCATGAAGACGTTGTAGCGGCCGAGATTGTCCGCCTGGTCGTTGTTGAAGACGTTGACCGACGTCTGCGTCGCGCTGATGCTATTGATGCTGATGTTCTGGCGGGGCGCAAGCCCGCTCTGCCGGTAGTACAGCAACTCCTCGGCGATGTGGCTCAGTCCTTCGTTGAGCCACGTGTCCTCGAAGGCATTCGCATTGTTGACGTACAGGCGCCGGCCGGCGTTGATGAGATGCTGATACTCGTGTGCGAGCGTTGCGGGCGTGAGGTTCAGCACGTCCGTCTTCGTTCTGGGATCGCTCACCGTGCCGTTCGGATCCGGCACCATCACGTAGAACATCTCGCCAAAGTTGCTGCCGGCGCAGCCGGTGAGCCCGTGCGCTGGATCATCGTTCACCGGGAACAGATCGCGCTCGAACGTGAACCCGCCGACCACACCGACACTGCCGCGCGGCGTGAGCTTGTTCACTTCCTGGGTGAACAGAATCAGGATCTTGCCGTTCTTGTCGATGTCCGTCGGCTGACCGAAATTCTGTACATCCAACGGACTGATCAACGTGTCGAACATCGTCGCGAACGACTGATAATCGGCGTCGGTGAAACCGCCGGCCGGATTGCTCGTGTCGGCGGCGATGATCGTGCCGGATGTCTGCGTGACGACGCGCGCGCCGATCTCGATCGGATTGTCGCACGGATCGTTCGCGTTTGCGTTGAGCGTGAGAATCTGTCCGTCCGTCACGCTCTGCGGGATGACGTCGAACGACGCGCCACGCGAGCGATTCATGTACGCACGCGCGGCAACCATGCGCGGCGTCAACGCGGCGCGCGCGAGCGTGCGCAAATGCATGTCGAACTGCTCCGGGAAGCTGCCGCCGTTTTGGGTGAACAGCTGCCCGCTCGCCGTGACGCTGGCCTCGGGGGCCTTGTCGGCGGTGGCGAGTGCCGTTGCGCCCTGCGTCGTCACATTGACCGACGCGACCTGCGAGCTATCAGGGTTGGCATAGAACGCCACCAGCGCGTATTGAGCGCCCGTCGCGCCGCCGCCGACACAGATCTGCGGACCCGCCGCGTTCGGGACGACCGTGCCCACGCCCGGAGCGGACGCGATCTTGCCGGCCTGGCATGTGAGATCGGTATTCGGACCGACTGGACTGGTCGGCGCCTTGTCACACGCGGCGGCGAGCGACAGGGCATAGAGCAACAACGCTCCACGAAGTCGGGGAGCGAGCATGCAACCTCCTGGCAAAGTTGTGGCCGGACGCCCTGAATCAAGCCGCTGGAGCAGCCTCCGGTTCGCGCTTTGGACGAACGTACTCCTCCATACCCAACCCTAGCAGAATCGTGCCAGCGACGAGCCCGGCCGACGCAAAGAATGGAAGTTCAGGAAACTTGTCGAACGCCCACCCGGCCAGAAGCGGAAAGACCACCCGCGCACCGCCGCCGAACGTCTGCTGAACTCCCATGTACAAACCACGTTCAGTACTCGGAACGACTCGCGACAGCAGTGCGGTAACGCACGGAAACGTGAATGCCGTACCGATCGGCACGAGGGCGACGGCCAGTGCGAGCGGCACGTACGGCAACAGCGCGATCATGAAGTGCGGCAGAATCGCCCCATACCGATCGGCAAATTGTGCCGGCGTTCCCGCCAGGTGCATCAATGGAAGTATCGCCAAGCCGAGCGAGAGGATCAGTAATCCGACACGCGACAGCCGAACCTCCCCTAGTCGGTCGACGGCCGGACCGAGCACGGCGGCGCGGACGATGATCGACAGCACGCCGACGTACATGAAAAAGATGCCGATCGTGTTCGCCGTCACAGCGAACCGCGCGGCGAGGAACAGGGCCAGAATCGCGTTCATTCCCTGAAAGGCGCCGATGGCGATGGCGTAGATCCAGATCAGCCGCGGCGCTGGCGCATTCGAGTGCGTGATCACGTGCAGTACGGCCTGCAACGAACGGCCGCGGCGCGGCATTGCGTTCGCCTCGGCCATGTCTCGCGACTCGTGCAGGAAGCGCGCGGCGAACATGATGTTCACCACGCACAGCAACGCCGCCGCGAGTCCGGGCCCGTGCGAACCCGCGCCGAGCGCGAACGTGCCGATCACCGGCCCGAGCGCCACGCCGGCATTGGTCGATGCGGACAGCCAGCCCAGCCCCTTCGCGCGATCTTCCGGCTTCATCGCGTCGGCCACGTACGCCTGGATCACGCTCACTGTCCCGCCGCCCGCCCCCTGAACGAGCCGCGAGAGAAACAGCAGCCAGAGGGAGTCGGCGTACGCAAAGATCACGTACGCAATCGCCGACGCCGCGAGTCCCACGAGCAGCGCGGGCCGACGGCCGTACCGGTCGGAAAAACGTCCCCAGATCGGAGCACTCAGCAACTGTGCGATCGCAAAGGCGGAGAACAGCATGCCGACCATGAACGCGCTCGCGCCGAACGACTTGGCGTAGAACGGCAGGAGCGGAACGATCATCAACAGTCCCACCATGTCGATGAACGCCGTGATCATGAGTACGACGAGTTTGGCCATTGAAAAACAGGTGCTAGATGCTAGGTGCTTGGTGCTGGTGGGTTGCTAGTTGCTAGTTGCTAGTTGCTAGTTGCTAGTTGCTGGATGCTGGAAGCTGGATGCTCGGTGTGAGGTGCTGGTTCGGCGGTGACGAGCTTGTCCAAGTGGCTGGTGGGTACAAGCGCCTGGCATCCAGTCGCCCGCTAGCGCCTACCCACTAGTTGCCAGCTTCTTTCCCCAATGCCGCCGGCGGGACGGCTCGCCCAACCACGCCGGCCAGAGCGACGATCGTGAGCACGTATGGTATCATCTCGACGAACTGCGACGGGATGAGTTGGACACCCTGAAGCTGAATCTCGACACTCTCGGCCGCGGCGAACAGCAGACAGGCGAGCGCCGCTCGATAGGGATCCCACCGGCCGAAGATCGTTGCCGCCAGCGCGATGAAACCACGCCCCGCCGTCATCTCGGCGCTGAACTGGTGCTGATCGAACACCAGATACGCGCCGCCGAGCGCGGCAAGCAGTCCGGAAAGTGCCGCGGAAAGATAGCGGACCCGCTCGACGCTGATTCCAACCGACGCCGCCGCTGCTGGATGCTCGCCCACCGCGCGCACCCGAAGGCCGAACGGCGTGCGGTAGAGCACCCAACCGATGATGAACACCGTAAGAATCCCGATCCAGATCAACGGATTCCCTGCCAGCGCAGCGAAGCCCGAGCCGGCTCGTTCCTCGCCGAAGCTCGGTATGCGAGGCGAATTCGCCGAGCTGTGAAATGCCAATCTGAGAAAGAACTCTGTAGCACCCGTGACGAGGAGATTCACCGCGACGCCGACGACGACCTGATCGCCACGAAATCGAATCGACGCGACCGCATACAAGAGCGCGAGCGCGATACCGCCGGCCATTGCGCCGAGCAGGCCGATCCACGCGCTGCCGCTGTAATAGCTGGCGAGCGCGCCGCAAAACGCACCGCCGAGCATGTATCCCTCGAGGCCAAGCCCGATGAGGCCGGACTTCTCGGTCATCACGCCGCCGGTCGCCGCGAAGAGATACGGAATGGCTATGCGCAACGTCTGCGCGAGGAACACGAGCACGATCATCGCGCGCCTTTGCCTCGCAGCAAGCGCCGCACTTCGGGCACCGACGCGGCCACGGCGATGATCACGACTGCCTCGAGGACGTCCACCATCTGCTTCGGAACCATCGCGTTCACCGCGAGACCGCCCTGCGAGATCGTCGCGAACGCGAGCGACGCGAGCGCGACGCCGATCGGATTGTTGCGCCCGACGATCGCCACGGCGATGCCGAGAAAGCCGGCCCCCGAGGCGAACGCATCCTCATAGTAGTACTTGTAACCGAGCACGAAATTCAGCCCGCCGATGCCGGCCAATGCGCCCGACAGCGCCAGCGCGCGCCACCACACGTTGCCGACGTTCACGCCGCCGTATTCCGCCGCCAGCGGCTGCAATCCGGTGGCGCGCAGCTCGAAGCCGCGGCGGGTGCGGAACAGGTACCACCACGTGGCGATCACCGCGATGATCGCGAGCACGATCACCATGTTCGCCGCCGATCCGTGAAAGCTGGGGATGTACGCCGAAAGGCGCGGCAGCGCTCCGCCGTCGATCGGCGACGTGTGTAGCGTGTCCGGAACCTTGAGATGCGCCGACACCAGGTAGTTGAGCAGCGCCAGCACGACGAAGTTGAGCATGATCGTCGTGATCACTTCGTGCGCGCCGAACTTCGCCTTGAGTGCGCCCGGAATGCCGCCGACGATCCCGCCGCCGAGCGCGGCGGCGACGATGTAGATCGGCAGCGTGACGAGCGCCGGCAGGCCGGCGGGCAGCAGCAGTCCGACCATTGCCGCGCAGAATCCCCCCGCGGCGAGCTGACTCTCGGCGCCGATGTTGAACAGGCCGGCGCGCAATCCAACCGCGACGGCGAGTCCGGTGAACGTCAGCGTCGTCGCCTTGTACAGCACCTGCCCGAAGCCGTACGCGTTGCCCCACGTTCCTTCGATGAGCAGCCGGTATACCGCGCCCGGGTTCTGGCCGAATGAGAGAATCAGTATGTCGCCGACCAGTGCGGCCACGAGCAAGGCGACGAGCGCCGGCAGGATGGCTTCCTGAATCCTGGCGCGACCCGAGCGCCGGTCCGCCGGCGGCGCTGCCGAGGGTGGCGCCGGCGTGATCTCGGTGGCGTGCGTCGTCGTCACGCGGCGCGGTCCGGCGTGGCGCCGGTCATGAACGGTCCCAGAATCTCCTCGTTCGCGGCCGCGCGCGGCAGCACGGTTGCAAACCGCCCGCCGTACATCACCGCGATGCGATCGGACAGCGCGAGAATCTCGGCGAGATCGGCGGACACGAGCAGAATCGCCTTGCCGGCGGAGCGCGCGTCGCGCAGTCGCGCGTGGATGAATTCGATCGCACCCACGTCCACGCCGCGCGTCGGCTGCGCCGCGAGCAGCACCTGGAACTCGCGCGACATTTCGCGCGCGATCACGATCTTCTGCTGATTGCCGCCGGAAAGGGCGAGCGCCGACGCGGCCGGATCGGCCGGACGAATGTCGTACGCTTCGATCTGCCGCCGCGCATTGTCCAGAATGTGCGCCCGGTCGAGCTGCGCGCCGCGTGTAAAGCGGTGCTGCTGCCCGAGAATGAGATTGTCCGCCACCGAATACTCGAGGATCAGGCCGCGTGCCTGGCGATCTTCCGGAATGTGCGAAAGGCCCGCGTCGCCGCGGGCGCGCACCGAGAGCTCGGTAATGTCCCGCCGGCCGAGCGCGATGGCGCCGCTCGACGCGCGTCGCAACCCGGCGAGCGCCTCGAGGAGCTCCGTCTGGCCGTTCCCTTCCACGCCGGCGATGCCGAGGATCTCGCCGGCCGCAACGGAGAAGCTGACGCCGCGCACGGCATCGAGCCCGCGCCCGCCCGGCACGACGAGATCGCGCACGTCGAGCAGCTCCGTGCCGGGGGCGAGGTGCTTGGACGAATCCGCGGCGCCGGGCACGCTGTCGGCAACGTACGTGGCCGCGAGCTGCACATCGCGGCCCACCATCGCCCGCGCGATCTCCGCCGGCGTCGTCCACGACGTGCGCATCCGCTCGACCGTGCGGCCGTGTCGCATGACCGTGATGGTGTCCGAGATCGCCATCACTTCGTCGAGCTTGTGCGTGATGAGCACGATCGTCTCGCCGCGAGCGCGCATTTGACGCAGCACCGTCCACAGCTCGCCCACCTCCGGCGGCGAGAGCACGGCCGTCGGCTCGTCGAGAATGAGAATGCTCGCACCGCGGTAGAGCGTCTTGAGAATTTCCACACGCTGCGCCTCGCCGACCGACAATTCGCCGACGAGGCGCGTCGGTTCGACGGCCAGCCCGGTCGTGCGGCTCAGCTCCGCCACGTCGCGGTTCGCCCGCGCGCGATCGAGCTGGCCGCCCTTCGTCAGCTCGCGGCCGAGCACGACGTTCTCCGCGACGGTGAGCGTCGGCACGAGCATGAAGTGCTGATGCACCATGCCGACGCCTGCGTCGATCGCGCGTGCCGTCGACCAGCCGGTGACGTCACGTCCGTTCACTTCCATCCGGCCGGCGTCCGGCGTGTACATCCCGCTCAGCACACGCATGAGGGTCGACTTGCCGGCGCCGTTCTCGCCGACGAGCGCGTGGATCTCGCCACGCGCCACCTCGAGCGACGCGCCGCGATTGGCCCGCACCGGGCCGAACGATTTGTCGATGTCGATGAGGCGGATCGCGAGCGTCGGATCGTCCGCCATGCTCACCGCGTGCTCGGCACGGTGATCTTGCCGGCGACGATATCCGCCTTCAGCTGCTCGAGCTTCGCGTGCACGGTGTCCGGAATGAGCGCGCGATTGTGCTCGTCGTACACGTAGCCGACGCCGTTCTGCGCGAGGCCGAACTCGTAGACGCCGCCGCGGAACGTGCCGTTCTTCACGCGCCGGATCATGTCGAACACGGCGACGTCCACCCCTTTCACCATCGAGGTGAGAATGCGGCCCGGGGCTTCGTCGTACTGATCCGCGTCGACGCCGATCGCGTATTTGCCGGTCTGCCGCGCCGCCTCGAACACGCCAAGGCCGGTGGAACCCGACGCGTGGAAGATCACGTTGGCGCCCTGCGCGTACTCGGTGAGCGCGAGCTCCTTGCCCTTGCCGGGATTGCGGAAGGCATCGGGCGTCACGCCGGCATACGAGACGAGCACCGTGCAATCCGGGCACACGTACTTCACTCCCGCACGATAGCCCGCTTCGAATTTCTGAATCAGCGGCGAGTCCATGCCGCCGACGAAGCCAACCTTCTTCGAATGGCCGACCATCGCCGCGAGCGCGCCGACGAGAAACGAGCCTTCCTCTTCCTTGAACTTGAGCGCCGCGACGTTCGGCGGCGGCGGAATCACGTGGCCCGCGTTGTCCGTCGCCAGCGAGTAGTCGACGCCGGCGAAGTCGGTGTGCGGATATTCCCTGGCGAGCGCCGCGATGTCGTCCGTGAAGATGAACCCCACGCCGATGACGAGGTCCATGCGCTCGGCGGCGAGCAGCCGCAGTCCCGCTTCGCGATCCGAGCCTTCACCCGGCTCGATGAGCCGGATGCGCGCGCCAAGCTCCTTCTCCGCGAGCATTGCGCCGCGGTATGCGCCGTCGTTGAACGATTTGTCGCCGAGTCCGCCCACGTCGAGGACGATGCCGACGTTGACGGCATCGGTCACCGCCGCGGGTGCGGCCGGTGCGACGTGAACGAAGAGGAGTGCCGCGTTGACGATCACGAGGACGGCAACGAGCACGAGCAGCTTGCGCATCAGGAAAGTTTCGCCGCTGCGCTGGATGGCGGCAAGTAGCTTTCGAGCATGACGGAGCGTATGCGGACACGATTCCTCGTCGTGGGAAGCGGTGTGGCCGGCTTGCACACCGCATGGCGCGCATCGCAGCACGGCGACGTGCTGCTCCTTACCAAACGCTCACTTTTCGACAGCGCCACGGCCTACGCGCAGGGCGGGATCGCCGCGGCGCTCGGCGCTGGTGATTCACCGGCGCTGCACCGGCAGGATACGCTGGCGGCGGGTGCGGCGCTCTGCGATGCCGCGGCCGTGCAGGTGCTCGTGGAGGAAGGGCCGGCGCGCGTGCGCGAACTGCAAACCGCCGGCGCACATTTCGATCTCGACCCGGCGGGCCGTCTGCTGCTCGGCCGCGAGGCGGCGCACTCGCAGAACCGGATCGTCCACGCGCATGGTGATCAGACCGGCGCCGAGGTGGCGCGCACGCTCGTTGCGCGCGTGCGTGACACGCCGGCCATTCGCGTGCTCGAGCGAGCCCGCGTGCTGGATCTCATCATGCGCCGCCGCGTGTGTCTCGGCGTCCGAGCCAGTCTCGGCGGTCGCGCGACGGATATCGTGGCCGACGCGACGGTGCTGGCCACGGGCGGCTGCGGACAGATCTATCGCTACACGACGAATCCCGAGGTCGCGACCGGCGACGGGTATGCCATTGCGCACCGCGCTGGCGTACGCCTGGCGGACATGGAGTTCGTGCAATTCCATCCGACCGCGCTGGCGACGGCGGAAAATCCGCTCGCCCTCATTTCGGAAGCGGTCCGCGGCGAAGGGGCGGTTCTCGTGAATTCGCGTGGCGAGCGATTCATGGCGGCAAAGCATCGACTGGCCGACCTGGCGCCGCGCGACGTCGTTGCGCGCGCCATCTTTCGCGAACAGCGGCACGGGCCGGTGTTTCTGGATGCGCGCATGCTCGGCGAACGGTTCGCCGAGCGGTTTCCGGGCATCTTCGCGCTCTGTCGGGCACGCGGCATCGATCCGCGCCGCGAGCTCATCCCGGTTACGCCCGCGGCGCATTACATGATGGGCGGGATCGTCACGGATCTTCGCGGCCGCTCGAGCGCGACCCGGCTCTATGCCGTCGGAGAAGTGGCGCGCACCGGCGTGCATGGGGCGAATCGGCTCGCGTCGAATTCGCTGCTCGAGGGGTTGGTATTCGCCGAGCGCGTCGCCCGCGACATGACGAGCGTGAAGCCGCTCGGCGACGTGAAGCCGATGAAGTCGTGGACCGTACCCCCGCTCGCCGATCGCGGCGCCGCGCAGGTGCTGGCCGACGCGATACGTTCGGTGATGTGGGACGATGCTGGGATCGCGCGAACGGCGCGCGGGCTGCGCGCGGCGCTGGAGCAGCTCGACGAAGTCGAGACGCGGCTCACGCCCGGAATGACGGAAGAGCGGAACATGCTGGATACGGCGAGGCTGGTGGCGGAAGCCGCGCTCGTGCGGCGTGAATCGCGCGGTGGCCATTATCGCGCCGACTACCCGCGCGCGAAGCGGAGCTGGGCGGGGAGACACATTGAGCGGTAGAGCGGCTGAGCGGGTGAGCGAATAAGCGCTCCACCGCTCCGCCGCTCCGCCGCTAGCTTTTCTTCATGCCCGAGCTCCAATCCGAGATCAAGCGTCTCGCCCGCGAGCGGAATGCTGTCATTCTCGCCCACAACTACGAACGCGCCGAGGTGCAGGATATCGCCGACTTCGTCGGCGACTCGCTCGGCTTGTCGCGCGAGGCGGCTCGAACGCGTGCCAACGTGATCGTCTTCTGCGGCGTGCACTTCATGGCGGAGACCGCGGCCATTCTGTCGCCGCACAAAACCGTGCTGCTGCCCGATCTTGCGGCGGGCTGCTCGCTCGCATCAACGATCGACGCACCGGGGCTGCGCGCATGGAAGGCGGAGCATCCTGGCGCGGTCGTCGTGTCGTACGTCAACACGACGGCCGAGGTGAAGGCCGAGAGCGACTACTGCTGCACGTCGGGCAATGCGGTCGAGGTCGTGAACTCGATTCCGGAAGATCGGGAGATCCTGTTTCTTCCCGATATGTTCCTCGGCGCGCACGTACGGCGGATGACCGGGCGCAAGAACATGCACGTGTGGATGGGCGAGTGTCACGTGCATGCGGGCATCGACCCGGAGAACATCCGGCTGCAACGCACGCTGCATCCCGAGGCCGAGTTTCTGATCCACCCGGAATGTGGCTGCTCGACGAGCGTGCTCGAGGCGATGTCGGCCGGCGACGTGGATCCGGAGGGCGTGCAGATCCTGTCGACCGAGGGCATGATCAAGCGGCCGGCTTTATCGGATGCGAACGAATTCATCGTCGCCACGGAGGTAGGCATCTTGCATCGTCTCCGACGCGAGAATCCAAGCAAGCGATTCTTCGCGGCGAACGAGCGGGCGTCGTGCGCATACATGAAAGTCACGACGCTGGAGAAAGTCCGTGACTCGCTCGAGCGGATGCACTATCGTATAACGGTGCCGCCCGAGATCGCAGACCGGGCACGCCGAGCCATCGAACGGATGGTCGCGATTGGCGGTGGGGCGAAGCAGCCCCTGTCACCCGCGGCGGATGGCGTCGATCCAGGCGAATGATTCGGACAGGAGTGCCAGCATGGAAACGCCGGAGATTCCCCGCGAGCGCAGGTCCGTACCGCGGACGATCACCCCGCTGTCAGTGCCGGCGGTGAACGGCGCGGGGCTGCTGAACTTTCCGCTGCAGCACGCCGCGCTCGAAGCCACGGTCCGCGGCGCGCTCCAGGAAGACGGCGCGTTCAACGATGTGACGACGATCGCGACGGTGCTCTCCGACCGCCGCTCGCGCGCCACGCTGGTCGCCCGAGAGACCGCCGTGATCTGCGGGGTGCCGCTCGCACTCGAGGCGTTCCGGCTGCTCGATCCCAAGGTCGCGATCCGCGTCGATCGCGAGGATGGATCGCGCGTGCGGGCCGGCGAGCCCGTGCTGTTCGTCACCGGCCACGCGCGCGGCCTGCTGTCGGCCGAACGCGTCGCGCTCAATTACCTGCAGCGGCTGTCGGGCATCGCCACGATGACGTCGCGCTACGTCGACGCGGTGCGCGGCACCCGGGCCAAGATCCTCGACACACGCAAGACGACGCCGGGCTGGCGCGTGCTCGAGAAGTACGCCGTGCGCGCCGGCGGCGGCACGAACCATCGCATGGATCTGTCGACCGGCGTGCTGATCAAGGACAACCATCTCGCGGCCGTGGACGGCGACGTGGCGAAAGCCGTGACGCGCGCGCGCGAGCTGGCGCCGCGCGGCGTGAAGATCGAAGTGGAGTGCGAGCGGATCGATCAGGTCGAACGCGCGGCGGACGCCGGCGCGGATATCATCCTGCTCGACAACATGCCACCGGACGTGATGGCCGAGTGCGTGCAGCGCGTCGGCGGACGCGCGATCGTCGAAGCGTCGGGCGGCATCACGCTCGCGACGGTGCGCGCGATCGCCGAGACCGGCGTGGACTGGATCTCGGTGGGTGCGCTCACGCATTCGGCGACGTCGATGGACTTGGCGCTCGATTTCGACTGAGTCGCCGGCGCCGTCCAGGGAAGCGAGGAATCTTCAGCGATTCGCGGTCGGTTTCACCCGCTCATCTGTCGGGTGAGCCGCTGCACGTCGTCGGCCGTGATCCGCTGCTCGGCCAGCACCGCGCTCACCCGTGGCGAGGCGGCGAGAATGCCGAGCAGCAGGTGCTGCGTGCCCGGCTGCGGGTCGCGCGTATCGCGCTGCGCACGCCGCATGGCGTCGAGGGCCGCAACGAGATCGGGGGCGAGCGCCATCCGCGCGTCGGCGGCCGGTTCCGACGCGCCGTTTTGAGAATGCCCATTAAAGGATGCAATCGCGCGCTCCCGGTCGAGTCCCAGACGATCGAGCACCGCGTTGGCCATGCCTTCGCCATGCACGAGGAGTGCGGCGGCGGCGTCTTCGGCAGTCACTGTTGGCCGGCCACATGACACGGCGACGCCGTGCGCCTGGGTGATGATGGCGCGCACGCGGCCCGGCAGCCGCGTCCATGGCGTGGGGACGGGTGCGTCGACCGTACCGGAGCCGAGCAGCCGGCGTGCCTCGTCGCGCGCTTCGGCCAGCGACACCCCGGCGTCGGTCAGTACTTGTGCAACGGCCGACTTTCGATCGCTGAGGAGTCCGAGCAGCAGATGTTCCGGACCGATGTACGAATGACCCAATTGTCGCGCCTCGGCCATCGCCAGCTCGAGCACCTTCTTGGCGCCGCGGGTGTAGGGCACGTTGGCCGGCAACTCCGGTGCGCAGCCGGTACCGGCGAGCCGTTCGACTTCGGCCTCTAGCCGCTCCGCATCGGCGCCGAGTGCCGTCAGGATCTCATGTGCCACACCCGGCTCGCCATGGAGCAGCGCGAGCAGCAGGTGTTCCTGCGCAACGCCCGACTCACCGAGCCGCGCCGCCTCCTGGCGAGCGTTCGCGAGCACCGCGCGCAGCGGCTCGGTGAAGTTGAAGCCGCGGATCACAGGTCGGCGCAGCTCTTGTTGATTTGCCGGCAACTCGCGCACACGAGCTTGCACTTTCGCCATTCCAGTGTCGGTGCACCGCAGTAGTCGCACGCCTCGCGCGACTCGGCAATGGCGGGTGCGGACGCCTCCTCGGCGCGATCGATCGCGACGCCTGGGCGGATGAACGGCTGCGTGTGACAGGGCGGCATGCATCACAATGACACGGCCGGCGAGAAATGCAAGATCCTCCGGCGGCCCGGACCATGCGAGATTACTGACGACTCCAGACCAGGACCGACATGAGCAAGGGCCACGCGTCGCACGCAGGGAATTCCCAGTCCCACTCCGGCCACGGGCACAACGGCGGCGACTTCGACATGCACGCCGCCGTGCGCCGGATCCTGGCTGCGGCGCAGTTCGAGATCCGACTGGATCCGCAGGCCGAGCAGCAGCTCGAGCGCCTCACCGCACCGGCGCCGATGCCGGCTGGCGTGAAGGATCTGCGAGCATTGGCCTGGTCCTCGATCGACAATCAGGAGTCGCGCGATCTCGATCAGGTGGAAGTGGCCGAGCAACTGCCGGACGGCTCGATCAAGCTGATCGTCGGGATCGCCGACGTCGACGCGCTCGTGCCGAAGGGATCGCCGATCGACGAGCATGCGTACGCGAACTGCACCTCCGTGTACACGGGCGTCGAGGTGTTCCCGATGCTGCCGGAAAAGCTGTCGACCGGTCTGACCTCGTTGAACGAGAACGAGGATCGCCTGGCGATCGCGATCGAGACGGTGGTCGACGCGACCGGCAACGTCACGGCGTTCGATGTGTATCGCGCGATGGTGCGGAACGGTGCGCAGCTCGCGTACGACGAGGTCGGCGCCTGGCTGGACGGCGACGCTCCGCCGGCGAAGGTCGCGGGCAACAAGGCACTGAGCGAGCAGCTCAAGCTCCAGCACGAAGCATCGAAGCGGCTCAAGGCGGAACGTGTGCGGAACGGCGCGCTCGAGCTGGACACGATCGAGGCGACGCCGATTGCGAAAGACGGCCACATCGTCGACCTCGCGGTCGTGCGCAAGGGCAAGGCGCGCGATCTCATCGAGGATTTCATGATTGCCAGCAACGTGGCGATCGCGAAGTTCCTCGAGGCGAAGGGGCGCTCGGGGATCCGCCGCGTGGTTCGCGAACCGGAGCGGTGGGCCCGCATCGTCGAGCTGGCGGCGCGCTACGGTGAGACGCTGCCCGCCGAGCCCGACTCGCTCGCGCTGGCCGAGTTCCTGGTCAAGCGGCGCGACGCCGCGCCAGACCTGTTTCCAGATCTCTCATTGTCAATCGTGAAGCTGATGGGGCCCGGCATCTACGCGCTCGATCTGCCCGGCAAGGATCCCGGCGGTCACTTCGGGCTGGCCACGCACGACTATTCCCACGCGACGGCGCCGAACCGGCGCTACGCCGATCTGGTGACGCAGCGCCTGGTGAAGGCGACGCTGGCGAACGCGCCGGCGCCGTACACGAACGACGAGCTGACGGAAGTCGCGGCGCGCTGCACCGAGCGCGAGGACGCCGAGAACAAGGTGGAGCGAACGGTGCGCAAGACCGCGGCGGCCGTGCTGCTCAGCGACCGCATCGGTCAGGTGTTCGATGCGATCGTCACCGGCGCGAATGAGAAGGGCACGTTCGTGCGCACGCTGCACCCGCCGGCGGAAGGCATGGTCGTGCGCAACCACGCGGGCTTCGACGTCGGCGACAAGGTGAAGGTGAAGCTGGTCGGCGCGGACCCGTGGAAGGGCTTCATCGATTTCGAAGGAGTGTAATGGCGGCTCTCAACCCGCCGGCTCGCGCCACTCCACGCCGTCCCGCTCGATCAGCTCGTCCGCCTCGCGCGGCCCCCAGCTTCCCGCCGCGTACGTCGGCATTCGTTTCGGCTGGTGCGTGTCCCAGTACTGAATCAGCGGATCGATCACGCGCCACGCGGCTTCCACCTCGTCGCTGCGCGTGAACAGCGTCGCCTCGCCGATCATCACGTCGAGCAGCAGCGTCTCGTAGGCCGGCGCGGCGACTTCGCCGAAGGCCTCGGCGTACGTGAAGTCCATGTCCACCGGCGCGATCTCGATCGCCGAGGTCAGCGCCACCGCCGCGCCGGGCACCTTCACCTCGAAGTTCAACGACACGCCCTCGTTCGGCTGCACGCGCATGACCAGCGTGTTGGGGCGCATCGCGCCTTGCGGCTGGCCGCCGAACATCAGGTGCGGCGGCGTGCGGAACTGCACGGCGATCTCCGAAACGCGATGCTTGAGGCGCTTGCCCGAGCGCAGATAGAACGGCACGCCGGTCCAGCGCCAGTTGTCGATGTACAACCGCACCGCGGCGAACGTCGGCACGGTCGAGTCGGGCGCGACGTCCTTTTCCTGCGTGTAGCCCGGGACGTGCTTGCCGGCCATCGCCCCCGGCGTGTACTGCGCGCGCACGGCGTTCTGCGGGATCGTCTCCGGCGTCATCCAGCGCACCGACTTGAGCACCTTCACCTTCTCGTCACGCACGGCGTTCGCGGTCATCACCGGCGGCGGTTCCATGGCCGTCAACGAGAGAAGCTGCATGAGGTGATTCTGAAACATGTCCCGGACGACACCGGCCTCCTCGTAGTACCGCCCGCGCTCCTCGACGCCGACGCTCTCCGCCGCGGTGATCTGCACGTGATGGATCGCCTGCCGGTTCCAGATCGGCTCGAAGATCGAGTTGGCGAACCGCAGCACGAGCACGTTCTGAACGGTCTCCTTGCCCAGATAGTGATCGATGCGATACGTCTGATGCTCGGCAAACAGGCCGAGCACGAGGTCGTTCAACTGCTGCGCCGTTTCCAGGCTGCGGCCGAACGGCTTCTCGATCACGACGCGCACCCACGGCCGTGCGTCCGCGGTCCGCGTGCGCGGCGCCAGGCCGCTCTGCGAGAGATTCCTCACGATCGCCTCGAACACGCTCGGCGGCACCGCGAGGTAGAACAGCCGGTTGCGCTGCTCTTCCGGCCGGTCGGCCTCGATCTGCTTCAGCCGCTCGCCGATCCGCTGATAGTCCTCGGCGCACGTCAGATCCGCCGAGCAGTAGAACAGCCGCTTGCAGAGCTCCTGCCACAGATCGGCGTCGACGTCCTCGATCTCGTCCGACGAGCCGAGCGCCTTGCGCATCTCGGTGCGGAACGTGTCGTCGGTCTGGCCGTCCTCGCGGCTCACGCCGAGAACGCGGAAGGAGTCGGCGACGAGGTGCTCCTTCATCAACGAGTAGATCGCCGGCAACAGCTTGCGCCGACTGAGGTCGCCGAGCGCGCCGAAGATCACGAGCGTGCAGGGATCGGCGCGTCGGACGTTCGGCGACTGCACCTGCGTCGCCGGTCGCGCCGAAATCACGGTGCCACCACTCATGAGTGCTTCACCGCATGCCCACCGAATTCGTTCCGCAGCGCGGCGATGACCTTGGCGCCGAACGAATCGGGTTGCCGCGAGCGGAAGCGCGTGAGCAGCGACAGCGTGATCACCGGCGCCGGCACGTCGAGGTCGATGGCCTCCTGCACCGTCCACCGACCCTCGCCCGAGTCGGCGACCCAGCCCTTGAGCGCCGACAGCGACGCGTCGCGCGAAAACGCGGTGACGGCGAGCTCATTGAGCCACGACCGCACGACGCTGCCGTGCTGCCACACCTCCGAGATCTGCTCGAGGTCCAGCTTCGGGAAGATCTTCGACGCATGCAGGATTTCGTAACCCTCCGCATAGGCCTGAAGCAGCCCGTACTCGATGCCGTTGTGCACCATCTTCACGTAGTGGCCGGACCCAGTTGGGCCGACGTGCGCGTAGCCTTTTTCCGGCGCGAGCGCGGTGAAGATCGGCTCGCAGCGCTTCACCGCGGCGTCGCTGCCCCCGACCATGAGACAGTAGCCGTTCTCGAGGCCCCAGATTCCGCCGCTCGTACCGCAGTCGATGTACTCGATCTTCGACTCCGCGAGCTGTTTGCCGCGACGAATCGTGTCGTGAAAGTTCGAGTTGCCGCCGTCGATGATGATGTCGCCCGGCTTCAGCATCGGCCGGAGGGTCGCGATGGTCTGATCGACCGGATCGCCGGCCGGCACCATGATCCAGACGATGCGCGGCGACGAGAGACCCGCGACCACTTTCGCCAGATCATCGGCGCCGGTTGCCCCCATGCCGGCGTACTTCGCTACGGCCTCGGCGCTGCGGTCGAACACGACGAGCTTGTGTCCGTGTCGCATCAGGCGTTCGACCATGTTGCCGCCCATGCGGCCGAGTCCAATCATCGCAAGTTGCATTTCAGAGATCTCGAAAAAGGGTGGAACGGTGGAACGGTGGAACGGTGGAACGGTGGAACGGTGGAACGGACTGACCTCTGAGACCTGACGCCTGGGTAGTTCGCGTTCAACCGTTCAAGCGAAGCGCCCGTTCCACCGTTCATCCGTCACGTGAGCAACCCTTGCGCCTTCAGATCAGCTCGGAGCTGGTCGGCGCTGCGGAAGTGGATCGTGCGAATGCCCAGCGCGGCGGCCGGCGTCAGGTTCTGCACGCGGTCGTCGACGAAAATCGTTCGACGCGGATCAGCCTGCGTCATGCCGAGAACGCGGCTGTAGATCGCCTGCGTCGGCTTGCGCACGCCGAGCCAGCACGAGGTGAAGAAGGTCGGAAAGATGCTTCGCAACCCGAACCGCCGGATGCGCTCGCAATTCAGCTCCTCGCTCTCGTTGTTCAGCGTCGCGAGACGTGCCGTGCCGGCACGCGCCAGCTCCTGCGCCACGGCGATGCTCTGCGGCCATGCCACACTCTGCTCGAACATGAAGTCGCGAAACTCCTCACGGGTGAACGGCCGTTGTTCGCAGAAGACCGTCAGATCGAGGTACTCGTTCAGTGAGATCTGGCCGGACTCGAACGCGCCGACCGTCTCCTCGTGACGGTACTGGAAGTCGTCCGCGTCGAGGCCAAACCGCGCGACGGCTTCCGCGCGCTGTTCGCGATCCCAGCCATTGCTGCCGAGCACGCCTCCGATGTCGAACAGCACCAGGTCGACGTCTCTCATCCGACGAGCACCGCGCGCGCCGGCGCGCCGTCGAGTCCCGCGAGCCGCAGCGGAAGGCACCGCAGCTCGTACGGGCCCATCGGCGGCCGGGAGAGGTCGAGTCCTTCGATGATGATGACGCCGTGCTCGAGCAGCGTGCGATGCGTGCGATGATGGCCCGAGTGAAACTGCTCGATCGACAGGTAGTCGACGCCGACCAGCTTGACCCCGAGCGACACGAGATAGGCCGCGCCATCGGGCGCGAGGTACGTGTAATCCCGCACGAACGGCTTGCGCAGAATGAAGCCCGAGTTGCGCGTCTTGATCAGCACGCGCGTGTGCCCGTGCAGCTCGTGCTTTCGGAGCTCGGCCTCGGTGACGGCCATCACGTCGTCGGCCATCGCAATCAGGACGGCAGGGCCCATCAGCACGTCGAGCGACAGCTGATCCACGCCGGCACCGTCGTCGAAGAAGTGCTTCGGCGCGTCGACGTGCGTGCCCGTGTGCGAGCCGAACGACAATTGTGACACATTGGCGCTCGCGCCCTTCGCCACCGACTGCTGCGCGCCGATCTGGATCTCCGGATTGCCCGGGTACACGAGGCCGTCGTTCACGATCGGCACTGAAACGTCGTAGAAAGTGGCCATGCTCCCGTGGCTAATGGTGACGTGCGCGGCGTGCGGCGCTAGTCGGGCAGCGCGAGAATCGCGTCGGTCACGCCGTATCCGCCATCCTCCCGCACGCGCCGCGCCACGCTGCGCCGGGTTTCGTCCTCCGGCGACTCCAGTGCCCGGCGCGCGCGGCGAAATCGCCGGCCCGACTCGACGACGAACAGGTCGCAGAGGTCGAGCTCCCGGGCGCAGGCATCGGCGCCACGCTGGTCGATCAGTCCCTGCGTGCGCGCGATCGTGCACGCCGTCGCGAACAGCTCGATGGCCATGTCCGACAAGCGCTCGAGCTCCTGCTGCCGATCCACGATCTCGCGCCGATAGCGCCGAATCACGCGCTCCGTCGCCGATCGCAGGTCGGCCACGTGCTTCTCCAGATACTCCTTGTGCGCGCTCAGGCGTTCGTGCACCGGCACGTCGAGCGTCGGCGTGGCTCCGAGGGCGCTCCGCAGCCGCGATGCCGCGAAGCCGCTGATCAGGCCGAGATTCCGCAACGGCCGCCGCAGCGCCGATCCGATCTCCTTCAACTGCTCGGCCGGACCCTGAATGCCGTTCAGCGCGATGAACAAGCGCAGGATCTCGTTCGTGCCTTCGAAGATCCGATTGATCCGCGCGTCGCGCAGCGTGCGCTCGTACGGATATGGTTTGACGAACCCGCGGCCGCCGGCGAGCTGCACCATCTCGTCCGCCGCTCGCCAGAGCATGTCGCTCGCAAACACCTTGCAGCATGCCGCCTCGAGCGCGAAGTCGCCGTCCGGCGCCGACGCGAGATGAGCCAGCTCGCCAAGCATCGCATCGGACGCGTAGATGTCGGACACCGTGCGCGCCACCTTGCGTTGCGTGATCTCGAAGGCGGCGATCGGCTTGCCGAACTGCACGCGCTGCTCGGTGAACGCCGCCATCTCGTGCGCGATCTGCTTCGTGCCGCCGGTGCAGCCGGCGGCGAGCGTGAGGCGCCCGCCGTTGAGCACGTGTACGGCGACAGAGAATCCATGTCCGACGGTGCCGAGCACGTGATCCGACGGTACTTGCAAGTTCTCATATAGCAGCTCGGCTTGCGTCGAGCCGCGGATGCCGAGCTTGTGCACCGTGCTCACCACGCGAAAGCCGGGCATGTCGGGGCGGATGATGAATGCCGTCGGGCGCTGCACCTGCTTGCCGCGCCGCTCGGTGAGCGTTTGCGCGAACGTGGCGATCACGCCGGCGCGATGCCCGTTTCCGATCCACTGCTTGTGGCCGTTCAGAATCCAGTGCGAGCCGTCAGCGCTCAGCCGGGCTTGCGTCTTCACGTTCTGCGCGTCGGAACCGACGTCCGGCTCGGTGAGCGCGTACGCGGCGAGCGTGTCGCCGCGCGCCAGCATCGGCAGGTACCGCTGCTTCTGTGCGGGCGATCCGAACAGCACGATCGCCTTGGATCCAAGCCCGCAGTGGACGCCGATCAGCACCGCGATCGACGCGTCGATGCGCGAGATCTCGCCGAAGATCCGTGCATACCCGGCCAGCGAGAGCTCGAGGCCGCCGTACTCCCGGGGAATCGTGAGCGCGAGCAGCCCGTTGTCGGCCAGCGCGCGGATCGTCGGCTCGGGGATCGTTTCCGTTTCATCGAACGCCGCCGAATCGATCAGCCCTTCGCGCCGCATCTGCCGGAGCGCATCGATCAGCCGGCGGACGACTTTCGCTTCCGAGGGGTTGCTGACGTCCAGCGGCGGCGGGTAGGGAAACAGCAGCGCGTCGTGCAGCGCGCCCGAGAAGATCCCGCGGACGAAGGAGGGCATGAGCGAAACCTATCAGGCCCGGTCCGGGTGCAAGGATTCCGTAAACGCCCCCGTGCGCTCTGGCACCCGTCGCGCGCGACCCCTTCTATTCAGGAAGCCATGCGCCGCTCTCCTCGCTTGATCGGCACCGTCGCGCTGCTGATCCTCGCGCTCGTCGTCGCCGCGGTCCTCGCCTATCAGGCGTGGGATGCGGCTCGTTCGCAGCGCCAAACGGCTGACGGCGCGCTGCACGATTACGCGAAATTCGCCAACTGGGAGCTCACGCAGCAGGCGAAGAACGCGCTGCTGACGCAGGTGGTCACGTCGCTGATGTTCCAGGCGTCTCAGGTGAATCCGGATTCGCTGCAGCAGACCGTGGTGTCGCCGGCGGAGGTCGAGCGCGTGGCGCGCGAGATGGTCGGCTGGTGCGGGTGCCTCTCCGGCGTCCGCTATTTCTTCCGGTACGACTGGCACGACGGCACGTTCCGCACGACCGAGACCTCGCTGCCTGATTCGGATCTCGCCTGGGCGCGCGACACGATGGCGGTGTACACGCGCGCACTCGCGCCGCTTCGTGATCGGCGCGTGCTGGCCTTTGGTTCTCCGGACGGCCGCTTCGGGCCGATCAAGGACCTCGCCGTCATTCTCACCAACGACTCGTACGCGATGCTGTTCGGCAAACGCGAGCACCAGCCGGTGCTCGTCGTCTTCGCCGTCGCGCGCAGCATTCGCGACGGCGCGCCGGTCGAAGTGTACGGCTATGTCACCGATCCGCGGCCCTTCCTCGCGCCGACCTTCGCGGGCATTCGCGGGACGAACGGCAGCGCCAACGCGCTGCTCCCCGAATCGCTCATTCGCGGTCTTTCGCCGGATTCGATTCTCTCAATCTCGGTCACGACGCTGGGCGGCGACGAGGTGTACAAGTCGCCCGGCTGGGCGGCGCCGACGTACAGCGCCATCGACACGATCGAGCCGGCGTTCGGCCGCTTGATCATGCGCGTCAGTCTGCGTCCGGAATTCGCGGGCAGTCTCGTCGTCGGCGGATTGCCGCAATCGCGGCTGCCGATGCTCGTCGCGCTGTTCGTGATCGCGGCGGGACTGTTGACCGTGGCGCTCATCCAGTTGCGCCGGCAGCAGGAGCTCGCGCGGTTGCGCACGGACTTCGTCTCCGGCGTGACGCACGAGCTGCGCACGCCGCTCGCGCAGATTCGCTGGTTCGCCGAGCTGCTGCACCTCGGCAAGCTGCGGACGGAGGACGAGCGCACGCGGTCGGCGCGCATCATCGATCAGGAAGCGCGGCGGCTCACGTATCTCGTCGAGAACGTGTTGAACTTCTCGGGCGCCGAAAAGGGCATGCAGCGCGTGTCGCCGTCGCTGACCGATCTCGATCAGGAGATTCGCGGCGCCCTGGAGCTGTTCGCGCCGCTCGCGCGGGCGCGCCGCAGCACGGTGGTGACGCGGCTCGGCGCAGGATCCGCGGTGCCGCTGGACCGAGGCGCGTTCCGTCAGATTCTCCTCAACCTCCTCGACAACGCGGTGAAATACGGACCGGCCGGCCAGATGATCACCGTCGGCTCCGAGCTCGCGGGCAATCGAGCGCGCGTGTGGGTGGAAGACGAGGGCCCCGGCATTCCGCACGACGACCGGCAGCGCGTGTGGGAGCCGTACGTGCGGCTCAATCGCCGCGCGGAAACGGGCACCGGCGGCAGCGGCATCGGGCTGTCGGTCGTGCGCGAGCTGGTGACGCTGCATGGGGGCCGCGCGCGCGCCGAAGGTGCGCCCGGCGGCGGCGCGCGATTCGTCATCGAGCTGCCGCTCACGCTGGAGCAGGAACAGCAACCTCCGTCCGAGCTGGAACCGAACGCCAACGTGCAACTCAGGGTGGTCCCATGACGTACGCCTTGGAGAGTCATCAGACGACCGTCGACAGTCTCGCCATGCCACGGATTCTCATCGTCGAAGACAACGCGGATCTCGCCTACGGTCTTCGCACCGGGCTGGAGATCGAAGGCTATGAAGTGCAGGTCGCCGAGAACGGGGAAACCGGGCTCGAGCGCGCGCGCAGCTGGAAACCCGATCTCATGATGCTGGATCTCATGCTGCCGGGCATGGATGGCTATCGCGTGCTCCGCTCCATTCGTGACGGCGGTTCCGACGTTCCGGTGCTGATTCTCACGGCGCGCGGCGAAGAAGCCGACAAGGTGCTCGGCTTTCGCCTTGGGGCCGACGACTACGTCACCAAGCCATGCGGCGTGCTGGAGCTGCTGGCGCGGGTGGGGGCGCTGCTCCGGCGCTCGCGGCTCGATCGCGCGCCGCTGCCCGATCCGATCGAGCGCTTCGGCAGCGTCGAGATCCACCCGGCTTCGCGGACCGTGACCAAGCAGGGCACTCCAGTTGCACTGAGCCCGAAGGAATTCGATCTTCTTCTGGCGCTCGTTCGGCGTCGTGGCGCGGTGGCGTCGCGCGTCGAGCTGCTGCGAGAGGTGTGGGGTCACCGTGTGGAAGTGATGACGCGCACGGTGGACATTCACATCGCGGAGCTGCGGCGCAAGCTCGAGGACGATCCCGCGCAGCCGCGCCACATTCTGACGGTGTGGAAGGCGGGGTACCGATTGGAACCATGATATGAATCTTCGCCGGCGACATCTTCTCTCATCCCCGCGGCTCTGCGCCGCGGGGTTGATCGTTTTTGTATCCGCCTGTCACCGGCAGCGTCCCGTCGTGCAGCCGACGCCGGTTCCGACTCACCCACCTGCGCCGGTCGCGATCACGAGCGCACCGGCACTGCTGCGCGCGATGCACGATCGCTACGCGTCGAGCTGGTATCACACCGTCACGTTCACGCAAAAGACGACCGTCGCGCTGCCGAGCGGCGGCAATCTCGTGCAGACGTGGTACGAGGCCGCGCAGTTGCCCGGCCGCCTGCGCATCGACACCGACCTTGGCTCCAAGGGCGGCGTGCTGTACGCGCGCGACAGCATATTCACTTTCGCCGGCGGCCGGCTCGTGCACGCCGACACGGGCACGAACGAGCTCCTGGTGCTCGGCTTCGATGTCTACACGCAACCGGTGGCGCGGAGCGAAGCCGTGCTGCGCCACCTCGGCTTCGACCTCGGCGTGTTTCACCACGGTACGTGGAACGGCCGCGAGGTCTACGTCGTCGGCGCTGTGCGCGGCGACACGGTCAGCAAACAATTCTGGATCGACGCCGATCGCTTGCTCTTCGTGCGCCTCCTCGGCCGCTCGCGGCAAGGCTACAGCGACGTGCAATTCGAGGAGTACGCGCCGGCCGGCGGCGGCTGGATCGCCGATCAGGTCGCGCAATATGTGAACGGCAAGCGGCGGCTGCTCGAGCAGTACTCCGGTGTGCAGACGGACGTGAGCCTGCCGGCCGGGTTGTTCGACCCCAAGCAGTGGGCGATCACGAGTTGGGTTCGGCCGTAGCAGCCGCTCGGGACGCCTCGCTACGTCGATGCTTCCTCGACTGCGAGAGGAGGCACGACCTCAGATCTCGGATCTCGACACTCGCCCGAGTTGCCGCTCCAGCTCCTCGCGTTCGCTGACCGGCGCCTCGCACGTGTAGTTCCGGCAGACGTACGCCGTCGCCCTCCCATTGCGCGTCGTGCGTCCGGCGAGCAGCGCGACCGCCTCATCCTCCCGCGCGGGTCCGCCCGCGAGCACCAGCCCCGGCACGTACTCCGCGGCGATTGTGCGCACTAACGCTCTGAAATCCTCCGCCGCCGGATCGCCGACGATCGCCACTTCCACGGCCCCGTTGATCGCGAGGTCCGCCGCGCCGAGCAGATGCCCGAACGCCGAGGGGTAGCGCGCCATCGGCGGCGCCAGGGTCTCGAGCACGTACGTCGCGCGCCGCCGTGCGTCGGCGTCATTCGTGAGCTCGGCCACCCGCCACAGCAGCTCGACCGCCAGCGACGTGCCGGACGGTGTTGCGTTGTCCGAGACCTCGCGCGGCCGCGTGATGAGCGTTTCGTGATCGGACGCGGTGTCGAAGAACGCACCCACCGCATCGTCCCAGAACCAGCGCACCGTCGCGTCGTGCATTGCGCGGGCGCGCTGGAGCCATTGCGCGTCGAACGTCAACTCGTAGAGCGCCAGCGCCGCCAGCCCGAGCGCGGCGTAGTCCTCGAGATAGCCGGCGATCCGCGGGCGACCCTCCTTCCACGATCGGAACACTCGCCCGTTCGCCACGAAGGCGCCGAACAGAAACGTGCCGCTCTCCACCGCGGCGCCTCGCAACGCGTCGTCGTCGAAGATGCGTGCACACGTGGCGAGCGCGCGAACCGTCAGCCCGTTCCACGACGTGAGAATCTTGTCATCGCGGCCGGGCCACACGCGCCGCGTCCGGGCGGCGTACAACGTCTGCCGCGCCTGCCGCACGAGCTGCTCGAGCCCACGCTCCGATAGTCCGTGGCGCGCCGCAACGACGCGAGCATCGCCCGCGACCGAGAGAATGTTGCGGCCCTCGAAGTTTCCGTCGGCGGTAACGCCCCAGTAGTCGCGCAGCGCCGGCGCCGCGTCGCCCAGCAGAGCGTCGAGCTCGTCGAGCGACCAGACGTAGAACTTGCCCTCGTGCCCTTCGCTGTCCGCGTCGAGCGACGAGTAGAAGCCGCCCTCCGGCGAGCGCATCTCCGTCGTCAGCCAGTCGATCGTGTCCACGACCACTCGCCGCACCTCGGCGTCGTGCGTCGCCTGCCAGAGGTGTGCGCCGAAATGCACGAGCAGCGCATTGTCGTAGAGCATCTTCTCGAAGTGCGGCACGAGCCATTCGGCATCGACCGAGTAGCGCGCGAAGCCGCCGCCGATCTGATCGTAGATGCCGCCGCGCACCATGTGCCGGAACGAGCTCGCCGCGATCACCAGCGCCTGCTCCGTGCCGCGCCGGGCCCAGTAGCGCAGCAGAAACTCGAGCGACATGGTCTGCGGAAACTTCGGCGCCCCGTCGAAGCCGCCGTGTGCTTCGTCGTAGCGGCTGCTCAGCGCCCGGTACGCTTCGTCGAGCAGACGTTCGCCGAGTGCGCCGGCGGTGCGCGTCTGCTCGGCCGCCGACGCATACAGTTCGCGCACCGACGCCGCGGCGCGCGCCACGTCGTCGGGACGCGCGTGGTATGCGTCGGAGACCGTGAGGAGGATCCGTGTGAACGAGGGCATGCCGTGTCGGTCGTCCTTCGGGAAGTACGTGCCGCCATAGAACGGCACACCGTCCGGCGTGAGAAAGACCGTCATCGGCCAGCCGCCGTGTCCCGTCATCGCCTGCACCGCCTGCATGTAGATGCCGTCGAGATCGGGCCGCTCCTCGCGATCGACCTTGATGTTCACGAAACGCTCATTCATCAGCGCCGCCGTCGCCGAATCCTCGAACGACTCGTGCGCCATGACGTGACACCAATGGCACGCCGCGTAGCCGATGCTGAGAAGAATCGGCTTGGCTTCGCGGCGTGCGCGCTCGAGCGCCTCGGCGCCCCACGGATACCAGTCCACCGGGTTGTCGGCGTGCTGCAGGAGGTAGGGACTCGTCTCCTGAGCCAGGCGATTGGGCATCGTGACAAGCTACTCGCGTGCGGTGCAGGCTTGGCGGATGCGAGCGGGTTGCCAACCAGCCGCAACGGGTGAGTGTTTAGACGGTCCTCCCGAGATTTCGTCCTCAGCCACTCCGCGTTGCCACGCTCCAGCCATCGCGCCGCATCGCGCACGACTCACGCCCACGAAGCGCCGCCGGCCGACGTCCGGCCCTGGTACCGCCGCGCGGTGCCGTGGTGGGCGATCGTCGTATCGCTCGCCGTACTCGTCACCGCCGCGTTCGCCGTCGATCCGCTGCGCGACGCCGCGACATTGCAGCCGGTGCTGGAGGCGCGCCTCGACCTGCCGTCGTCCTACGTCGCGCTGGCGCCGCTGTCCAACGTGCTCGACACGATCACGCTGCTCACCGTCGGCCAGCACATTGCACTCGTGCTCTGGGCGATCGGCCTGTTCGTCGTGATCCGTGTCGCATGTGCGCGCATGCGCGGCGGTGCGCGACCGATCCGCGAGGGACTGGCCTTCATCTGGCTGCTCGTCGGCATCGTGATCGTCTACGCGATCGCCGCGCTGGCGCCTCGCCCGATGGCGCGGATCGCCATTGCCGAGCCGACGATTCTCGCCATCGACTTCCACTCGCACACGCACTTCTCGCACGACGGCCGCAGCGGCTGGACGGAGGAGGACGTGCGCGATTGGCATCGCGGGGCCGGGTTCGATGTCGCGTACATCACCGACCACGCCACGTTCCAGGGCGCCGAACGTGGCATCGCGGCCAATCCGACGGAAGCCGGGGAAGGCACGATGATCCTCCAGGGATTGGAGGCGTACTACAAGGGCGAGCACGTCAACGTGCTGAGCGCCGGACGCACGTATCACGGCCTCACCACGCCGGATCTCAAGACGCTCGACACGCTGTCCGTGGCATTGGCGAGTCTGATCGTGCCGGCGGCGCCGGTGATGATCGAAACGATTCCCGGCAATCTCGCGCACGTCGTAGCGGCCGACACGAGCACGCGTGCACCGGCCCGCGCAGGAGTCCGCGCGATCGAAATCGTCGACGGCTCGCCGCGCGGGTTGTCGCAAGGCCGACGCGATCGCCTGCGCATCGTGAAGCTGGCGGACAGTCTCGATCTCGCGCTCGTCGCCGGCTCCGACAATCACGGCTGGGGCCGCACCGCGCCCGGTTGGACCCTGCTGCGCGTCACCGGGTGGCGCGGCATGACGACCGATTCACTCTCGCGTCGCATCGAACAGGTGCTGCGACTCGGGCGCCGCCGCGCGACCAAGGTTGTCGAGCGCCGCGTGGCGAATGGAACGAACGCGGTCGGGCTGATCTTTGCCGGTCCCGTGATCGCCTGGCGCATGTTCACGACGCTGTCGCCCGACGAACGTGTGATGTGGTTGTTGTGGACGTGGGTGCTCGTGCTGGTCTGGCGCGGCGTGCGCGCGTACCGCGCCCGTCCGCCTCGTACGGCGTGACGGGCGTCGCGCTTCGGCTCGCGCCCGATCCGCGCGGGCGGCAGGCGCTGGTGCTCATCACGCTCGCGGCGCTGCTGCGGCTGGTGTTCGCGGCGGCAATTCCGCTGCTGCCCGACGAAGCGTATTACTGGACGTGGTCGCGGCATCTGGCGGCGGGCTATTTCGATCATCCGCCGATGCTCGCGCTGCTCATCCGCTCCGGCACCGTGCTGCTCGCGCCGGCGGGCATCGGCGACTCGCCGCTCGCGGTGCGCATCGGCGCCGTGGCTGCCGGCTGGATCGCCTCGGTGGCGACGATCGGCATCGCGCGGCGGCTCGCCGGCGACGCCGCTGCCCTGCGGGCCGCCGTGATCATGTCGGTGCTCCCGCTCGCGGCCGCGGGGCTGATCCTCGCCACGCCGGACGCGCCGGTGCTCGCCGCCATCGCCGCCGCCCTCTACTTCGTGGTCGCGGCACTTCAGAGTCCTCTCAATTCCGACCAGTCGTTTCGCTGGTGGCTCGCCGCGGGCTTTGCGCTGGGCATCGCGTTCTGTTCCAAGTACACGTCGATCTTCGTGCCCGTCGGCGTATTCGCCGCCGTGCTGGCGCGCGCCGATCTGCGGAGTCGCCTGCGCGAGCCGGGACCGTACGTCGCGTGCATCATCGCGACCATCGTATTCCTGCCCGTGCTGATGTGGAATGCACGCCACGGCTGGATCTCGTTTGCGTTCCAGGTGCGGCATGGACTGTCCGCGCCGAAAGGCTCGGCACTGCTCGCCGCCTGGCATCACGAAGGCGATTTCTTCGGCGGCCAGGCCGGGCTCGCGTCGCCGATCCTGTTCGTCATGCTCGCCATCGCAACGGCGCGCGGATTGTCGCGACGCGTCCGTGCCGAGCGCTTCGTGCTCGCGGTGGTCGCGCTCGTGTCGTTCGGATTCTTCGTCTACAGCGCGCTGCGGCAGCGCGTCGAGCCGAACTGGCCGGCGCCCGCATACATCCCCGCCATCGCGCTGCTCGGCGCCATCGCGTGGGGCAGGATCGGCAGGCGCTGGCTGATCGCCGGCATTGCGCTCGCCGCGGCGCTCTCGGTCACGATCTACGCACAGGGCATCGCGCCGATTCTACCGCTGGCGCCGAGCAAGGATCCCGTCGCGCGTGCCTTCGGCTGGAACGAGCTCGCCGCGGTCGCCGACAGCACCGCGATCGCCGTGCGCACGGAGACGCACGCCGCGAGCTGGCTGGCCGGCGACCGCTACCAGGAAGCGTCGGAGCTGGCATTTCACGTCACGTCGCATCCGGTGACGTTCGCGACGAACATCGCCGGCCGTGCGAACCAGTACGATCTGTGGCCACGGTTTCCGGAAATTGCGGCGAGGGGCGACAATCTCGTGCTCGTCGTCGACGAGACCGCGGGCGTCCATCCGGCCGTGCAGGCGCTGGCGCCGCACTTCGCGTCCGTCGAGCGTGGGCCGCTCGTCACGCTGCGCCGCGGGTCCGGCGTGATCGGCTTGCGACGGGTCTGGGTGCTACGCGCCTACCGAGGCGGCTGGCCGCCGTAACGCGGTCGGTCGCCGGGCCGCTGTCAGCGCCGCTCTCTGACTTTGCCGAGAAGCTCGATGAGAGTTCTCTGCTCGTCCTCGGTCAGACTCGCCACGACGACGTCGTCGGCGGCCCGCATGGCTTCGTCGAGCTCCTCGAGCACCGTGAGGCCGCGGTCGGTGATGAAGCAGAACACCTGCCGGCGATCGGGCGACGTGCGCTCACGGCGCGCCAACCCGGCCTTTTCCAGCTTGTCGAGCAGCCGCGTGATGCCCGGGGCTTCGTGAATCATCCGGTCGCGGATGACGAGCGTCGGCAAGCCGTCGTCGCCCGCGCCGCGGAGGATGCGAAGCACGTTGTACTGCTGCGTGGTGATTCCGCTCCGCGCCACCACCTGCGCGAAATGGCGCTCGATGATGGCTGCAGTTCTCAGAATGCTCACGGCTACTTCGGCGCGCGTCGAGTGGAACGGCCGCCGCTGCGCGATCTCCGCCTGGAGCCCGCCCCCGTTGTCCGAGGATGAGGGCATCGTCACTTCGCTCCGGTCGTCACTCTGTGCATTCCCATTCCGTTGCCGCCGATTCGTGACCTAGGATGATAGGGCGTTCGCGCACCGCGCGCGAGACGGTGACAGCCGGTGGAGGGGCGGTTAGGTATTCGTCCATGGTCCGTCGTCCATCGTCCATGGACGCCAACGGACCAGCGACGAAGGACCACGAACCACGGACCAAATGCTCTCCAAAGATCTCGAAGCCTACTTCGCCGCCAACAAGACGGCCGCCCGTGACGAGCTGTTCGAGCTCCTGCGCATCCCCAGCGTCAGCGCGCGTTCCGAGCACAATGCGGACACCGCGCGCGCCGCCGACTGGGTGGCGCAGTCGCTCCGCGGGATCGGGTTCAAGGCGACGGTGCATCCCACCGCCGGCCACCCGGTGGTCGTCGGCGAATGGCGCAAAGCGCCCAAGGGGGCACAGACGATCCTCATCTATGGACATTACGACGTCCAACCAGCCGAGCCGCTGGAGCTGTGGGATAGCCCGCCGTTCGATCCTGCCATACGCGATGGCAAGATCTTCGCCCGCGGTTCGGTGGACGACAAAGGCCAACTCTATCTGCACATCAAGGCCCTCGCCGCCCACCTGTCGGCCCGCGGCACGCTCCCTGTCAACGTCATCGTGCTCGCGGAAGGCGAGGAGGAAGTCGGCAGCGAGCACCTGGCCGAGTTCATCGAATCCCACACGGACCTGCTGCGCTGCGATGGCGTCGTGATCTCGGATTCGGCGATGTATGCGCCGGGGCAGCCGTCGATTCTGTCGTCGCTGCGCGGGCTTGCGTATTTCGAGATCGAGGTGGCTGGCCCGGCGAGCGATCTCCATTCCGGCATCTACGGCGGCGCAGTGATGAATCCCGCCATGGCGCTGGCGCGCATTCTCGCGACGATGCACGACGCGAACGGCCATATCGCCATTCCGGGCTTCTACGACAAGGTGCGCGACTGGGGCGACGCGGCGCGCAAGCAGATCCGGTCGCTACCATTCGATGACGAGCACTTTCGCGCCGAGACGGGATCGCCCGCGCTGTTCGGCGAGCAGGGATATTCGACGCTCGAGCGACTGTGGATGCGGCCGACCTGCGAGGTGAACGGCCTGCTCAGCGGCTACACGGGCGAGGGCGCGAAGACCGTCCTGCCGTCAAAGGCGATGGCCAAGGTGAGTTGTCGGTTGGTGCCGGATCAGTCGCCGGAGGAGATCGAGAAGCTGATGCGCGCCCACGTCGAACGAGTGACGCCGAAAGGTGTGACGGCGACGGTCAAGCACCTGCACGGCGGCCGCGCCTGGCGCGCCGATCTGACCGGCCCGTTGTTCGACGCCGCACGGCGCGCCCTGGCATCCGCGTTCGATCGCGAGCCGGTGATCACCGGCGAAGGCGGCTCGATCCCCGTCGTGGGCGACTTCCAGCGCGTCCTCGGCGCGCCGGTGCTGCTCGTCGGCTTCGGTCTGCCCGGCGAGAACGCCCACGCGCCGAACGAATGGATGAGCGAAGAGAACTATTACAAGGGCATGCGCGCGATGGCGGCGCTGTGGGACGAGTTGGGGAAGTGATACCTGTGGTCCATGGTCTATGGTCCATGGTCCATGGTCGTCGCAGACGTCGAGTCTATCGCGCCGAATCGGGTTGGATTGCATTGGGGGACGCGAATTTTGCGGAGACCGGCGAACGAGGCGCGGATTTGCTCCGAGTGGTGCAATGAGCTCTGTGCGCCCGGTCAAGAACAACAATGACTTTGTGGTGGCGGCGTCCCGGCCAACTCCCGGATCCGCTAATCCGCGAACTCCGTAGCTCCGTTGGACTCTCTGTGGCGCGAGAGCCTGTCGCGGCCTGAGACCGCGGCCTCGGGCCACATCTGAGGGAGAGGAACGGGGTCGCGGAGAACTGCGGAGCACTGCGGAGAGGCACAGAGAGGCGTTGCTGCGGTGTTGATCAATGATCCACAACGAGTGCACCGCGTATGACGCATGAGATTTCTCGGCGTCCTTGGAAGGACCATTCCGGACCGGCGGTCGAATCCTTCGACCGTTCGCAATTAAAGCCCCTCCGTCGTTCTCCGTCGTTCTCCGCGACTTCGCGACACTTTCCCACGCAATGATGCCGGCCCAGCCACAACGGGTTGAACTGCGATGACACGGATGGGACGGATCGAACGGACGAAAAAACCAAATGCTTTCGGGGTGTGGCGCGATAGACTCGGCGCGCCAGTAGCCGCCGATCCGCGCCTTGTTCGCCAGTTTCCGTCCTCGTCCGCGTCCCGCCCCCACTTCAGTCCAACGCGATTCGGCGCACCGGAGCAGCCTAGAATCTCCAATCACGGATGATGAAGCCACCGTACGATTGCACGGTGTGAATCGGCTGCTGGTCGAGACGCGGCTCGAGGAGCAGCACGCGGGGCTCGATCGTGAAGTCGAATCGCCAGCCGTCCGCCGTGCGGTGATCGATGGTAAACCCCGGCCGCAGCGCCTGTTCCGTCGCGCTCACGTACGTGCGGCCGTTGATGTACTTGCCCGCCTCGAAGCGCGTTTGCGTCAGGAAGTTGCCGAGTGTGCCGCCGTTGATGCCGGCCGGCACGTCGCCCGGCGTGATGTCGAACACGTCTGTCCCGAACGACCGCCCCGCTTCGGTCTCGAGCTGATCGACGGCGACACCGAGGGCGACGCCGGCGAGTCGCTGCACCGCCACCTGCGCGCCGACGCCGAACAGATCGTTCGTGGCCGCCGTGCCGGCGATACTCGAATTGTTGAACGCCAGCAGCGATGATTCCGACTGTCCGAAGGCCAGGAGACTGAGCAGCTCGGACTGCGTGCGCGGCGGCTGTGCGTCGCTCTGCAACGTGAGCGCCGGCTTGCGCAGCGTACCCCCGATGATGACGCTGATATTGATTGCGCCGCGCGATGCCACCTCGACCTGATACTCGCCCGTGATCTGCAGCGTCGGGTTGAGGTCGGGGCTGCCGACGAACATCGCCGACCCGCGCTTGATCTGGAATCGCTTGCTCAGGAAGTTGTACTCGCCGCGGTCGGTCGTGACGATGCCGGTGAGCGCGAGCGCCTGCTGTTCCTCGTGGATGGTGATCGGATTGTCCGTGTAGATCTCGACGTTCGCCTCCCGATTTCGCACCCACGTGTCGTGATGCACGTTCACCGATACGTCCATGCGCAGATTGGCGAGCAGCGGCGACACCGGCGGGAACAGCTCGCGATCCGCCACCATCGACGTGTCGAGCACGTTGAACAGCGCGGGGTCGCCGGGGCCGATCACATGGCGGCCGCCCGTCTCCGGCGCGTAGATCACGCCCTGGGTGATCGCCGCCGCACCGCTGACGTAGGCGCTGTCGAATGGCCCGGTGAGCGCCAGACCCGCGTCGATCTGCAGGCGGCCCCACTTGTTGTCGAGCAGCTGCGCATTATCGGACACTAAATAGAGATTGAACGACGGCTCGGTCCATTTCGCGCCGTTGAGCGCCAGCGTGCCGCGCAGGCGCACCGAACCCTTCGCGCGGCCGACCAGCGAGTCGATGTACACGGTGTCGTTCGCCAGCCGGATGGATGCGCCGATGTTCGTGATCGTCGCGCCCGTCGACAGGATCTTCATCTGCCCGTCGGCAAGCAGCACCGCGCCGACGAGCGTCGGGTGCTGCAGAGTGCCCCGCAGCGAGATCTTGCCGGCGGCGTGGCCCTGCACGTTCGCCACGAGATCGGTGAATTGCGGAATCAATCCGATCGGCAGGCTGTCGCCCACGAGATCGACCGCCATCGGCTCGGGCAACAGCCGGCTGCCGGTCACGCCCGTGAGTGCCAGGTTGAGCGGAATGTGACCATCGAGCGTTGCCACGGCGACGCCGCTGTCGCTCAACGCGTCGATGTGCGTCACGAAATCGTGCTCGGCGTACGCGAAGGTGCCGCGCGTCGGCGGAATCGCCGTGCCGTTGTACGAACCCTGCACGATGCCGAACGCACCGCGGAACGCCGGCGCGCTCAGGGTGCCCGTCATCGACCCGTGCAGCGTGATGTCGCCGGACATCACCATATCGGTCTGCAGAATGTCGGCGATGTTCGACGCCGGGAAATCGTCGACCGCGAGCACGAAGTCCGCCGTACCCTTCGTCGGCAGCAATCCGTTCGCGTAGATGCGCCCTTTGCCGCGATTGCGCAGCTCGAAGTTCGTGACGCGAATGCCCGGGCCGCCCCAGGCGATCGTCGACGGATGCGGCATGCTCCAGTACGCGGTGTCGAACCGGAACGTCATGTCCGCCAGGCGCACCTCGCTGCGATCCGGGTAGAGCGCGTAGTCGCCGCTCGCGCCGTACAGCCGGTTGTCTCCCTGACGCAGCGCCAGCTCGACGTGTCCGCCCGGCGGCGCGTACGTGACGCGCACGCGCGCCGTGTCGAACGCAAAGCCCATCACGCTCAGACTGTCCGCATCGAGCCCGACCGCGAGCTTGGCCGACGGCGTGCGCGCGTTCTCCCACGCATACTCCGCGCGGAACGCGCGCACGAAGTTGCCGCGCACCAGCACCCGTTCGCCCGCCGCGCGGCCGCGCAGATCGAAGTCGTAGATGTTGCCGCTCAACCGGCCTGCAGCGTGCACCACCCCGGCGATCGTGTCCCGCGGCACAGGCCTGGGCGCGTTCACGGCGAGCTTGGGGCCGGGCGCGCCGGTGATCATGCGCGCCATCTCCGTCGCGCGGTCGATGCGGGCCGAGTCGGCGCGCGCGCGTGCCAGGGCGCGCGCCCGCACCTGCGGCCGCGGCTGCACCACGCCCGTGTCCGCGGCAGTGCGCGGCACGAAGCGGTTGAACGCGCCAAGCGAATCGATATCGACCACGTACGTGAGTGTTCCGT
>Ga0070680_100000041_pt1 | contig 66075 bp, 72 predicted proteins | sample KBSC73BmetaG_FD_64672 | JGI IMG/M metagenome (GOLD analysis project Ga0070680, IMG submission 64672) | Corn rhizosphere microbial communities from Kellogg Biological Station, Michigan, USA - KBS C7-3B metaG | ecosystem: Host-associated > Plants > Roots > Rhizosphere | place: USA: Michigan...
GCGCACGATCGAGGCGCTCGATCAGCGCGGTGTTGCCGATCGATTCCTGTCGCAGGGCAAAACGCATCCGGTCGTGTACTTCCACGTGATGCTCGACATCAGCGACTTTCCCACGCGCCATCCGTACGTGCTCGGGCTGTTTCAGAATCATATCGAGCGCATTCTGGCGGACTGGGTCGAGCAGCTCGGCGTGCCGATCCATCGCGGGCGCGAGGTGGTTGGATTCACGCAGGACGACGCCGGCGTGCGCATTGACATGTCCGATGGCACGTCGATCGGGGCCGAGTATCTCGTCGGCTGCGATGGTGGAAAGAGCATCGTCCGCAAGTCGGCCGGCATCGATTTCCCGGGCTCCGATCCGACGACGAGCTGGATGCTTGCCGAGGTGCTCACCGCCGAGGAGCCCGCGTGGGGCTTTCGCGAAGATGCCGCCGGCAAGCACGCGATCGGCAAGGCCGACGGCGGTCGCGTCGGCATCGTACTCGCCGGTCGCGATGTGCACGCGTCCGGCGAACCGACGATGCGCGAGTTGAGCGATGCGCTGGTCGAGGTCTACGGAACCGATTTCGGGGTTCACAGTCCTGCGTGGCTCACGCGGTTCACCGACGTGACTCGACAAGCGGCGACGTACCGCAAAGGACGCGTGCTGCTGGCTGGCGACGCCGCGCACGTGCATCCGCCGATGGGCGGACAGGGTCTCAACGTCGGCGTGCAGGACGCGATGAATCTCGGATGGAAGCTGGCGCAGGTGATCGACGGCATCTCGCCGGACCATCTCCTGGACAGCTACCACGCCGAACGTCATCCGGTTGGCGCGCGCGTGCAGCGCAACGCGATGGCGCAAACTGCGCTGCGTCGGCCGGATGATCGCTCACAGGCGCTTGGCGAATACGTCGCCGAGTTCCTCGGGGCGGACGTGCCTCGCAAGCGAATGGTCGGCGAGATATCCGGGCTCGATGTCCATTATGATCTTGGTGAAGGGCATCCGCTGCTTGGTCGTCGCATGCCCGATCTCGACGTCATCACCGGGGAGGGTCCGACACGCGTGTTCACGCTGCTGCACGATGCGCGTCCGGTGCTGCTCAATTTCGGTGACGCAGGCGACGTCGCGGTTGTGTCCCGATCGGATCGAGTGCACGCCATCGCCGCAGAGTACGCCGGACGATGGGAGCTTCCTGTGATCGGCGCGGTCGCTCCTCCTTCGGCAGTGCTAATCCGCCCTGACGGCTACGTCGCGTGGGTTGGAACCGGCAGCGCAGCGGGGCTCCGCGAAGCCATGACGACGTGGTTCGGATCGCCCGCTCGGTAGTCGAGCGGGTCGGCTCGACCGCGCGTCAAAAGAGCTTCCCGCCCACGACGGCGTCCGGCGAATCGGGTGATACGAGAATCACTCGTCCGTCGGCATCGGGTACGCCGAGCGTCAGTACTTCGGACTCGAACGGACCAATGCGGCGCGGCGGAAAATTCACCACGGCCAGCACCAGCTTGCCCGGCAGGTCGTCGATCGGATAGCGCGCCACGATCTGCGCCGAGGATCGTTTCCTGCCGATCTCCGGTCCGAAGTCGATGGTGAGCTTGTAGGCCGGCTTTCGCGCTTCGGGGAATTCGCGGGCCTCCACGATCCGGCCGACGCGGATGTCCAGCTTCAGGAAATCCTCAATCGTGGCCACGGGTCTACCCTCGGCGCGCGGCCTCGATCGTCGCGATGTCGATCTTGCCCATCTGCATCATCGCGTCGAACGCGCGCTTGGCCGCGGCCGGATCGGGATCCGTGATCGCACGCGACAGTGCGACCGGCGTGATCTGCCACGACACGCCCCACTTGTCCTTGCACCACCCGCACGCGCTCTCAACGCCGCCGTTTCCGACGATCGCATTCCAGTAGCGATCCGTCTCGGCCTGATCTTCGGTCGCAACCTGAAACGAGAATGCTTCGTTGGGTTTGATCGCCGATCCACCGTTCAATCCAAGACACGGAATGCCGATCACCGTGAACTCCACGGTGAGCACGTCACCCTTCTTGCCTGACGGATAGTCGCCTGGCGCGCGATGCACGGCGGTGACGGATGAATTTGGAAAGGTCTTCGCGTAGAAGCGCGCCGCCTCTTCGGCCTCGCGGTCGTACCAGAGGCAGATCGTGTTCTTTGCCGGATTCATCATGTCGGGAAATCTACGGCCGGTTCACCGGCTTGTCGGCTCGTAGCGCATCGCGACAACGCCGGAGCCAAGCTCCTTCTGTCCGACGAGCTTCAGATCGACGAGCTTCGACAGTCCGGCGAGCAACGTCGGCCCATGGCCCGCGATCCTCGGATGCACGACGAGCTCGTATTCGTCGATCAGTCCCAGCTCGGCCAGCGCCGTCGGCAGGGTCACGCCTCCGACGAGCAATCCGTTGCCCGGCTCGCGCTTGAGCTGCTGCACGGCCGTCGCCAGATCGCCGCCCACGAGCTCCGCGTTCCAATCGACGTGCCCGAGCGTGCTCGATACGACGTACTTCTTCTTTGCGTCGATCGTGCGGGCAAACGGCTCCATCCACTCGGGCCTCGATCCAGGCGGCACGGGTCCGCGCCACCCGGCTTCCATCATTTCGTACGTCACGCGTCCGAACACCAACGCGTCGGCCCAGTCGATGTTTTCGCTCGCGTTGCGATGCAGGCCCTCGTTGGGAATCATCACGCGATGATCGCAGCAGCCATCGAGCGTCACGTTGATGGAATAGCGGAGCGGGCGCATTGCAGTCTGGCGGGATGAGAATTCCATGAAGTGCGCGGGAATGACAGCGTCCCGCCGGCAGCGGCCGCGTGCCCGCTACGCTCTCGCGACGATGTAATGCACCGCCTTCGCGCCTGGTACCGACTCCCTACACGTGTAGCCGAGTACCGGAAGATCGATGTCCGCGAACAGGTGCTCGCCCGAGCCAAGCAGCACCGGCGCCACCGCGAGATGCATTTCGTCGACCAGGCGCGCCCGCAGGTACTGACGAATGGTCGCGGCGCCGCCGCCGAGTCGAATGTCCTTCGGGCCCGCTGCAGCTCGCGCTCGATCGAGCGCCGCGTGGATGCCGTCAGTCACGAAGTGAAAGACTGTACCGCCCTCCATCTCCAATGCTGGCCGAGCATGATGTGTGAGGACGAACACCGGCGTGTGATACGGCGGATTCCTGCCCCACCAGCCGCGCCACGATTCATCGGGCCATGCTCCGCGCACCGGCCCGAACATGTTGCGGCCGAGTATCCACGCGCCGATCTCCGTCATGCTCCTGGCGGCGAATTCTTCGTCGGCACCCGACTCGTCGCCCGTGTCAGTGGTCCGTGCGGCGCCGTGTGTACGTTTGAACGCGGCAGTCGTCACGAGCCATTCGTGCAGGCGCTCGCCGCCGGCGCCGAGCGGGTCCGTGGTAGACTGACGGGGACCGGCGCCGTAGCCATCGAGTGAGATCGTATAGCCGGAAACGAGTAGACGGGGCATTTGCCTGTAGTATTCGCAATCCTCGGGTCGAACGCCAGCTTCGACGTGGGCCGGTTTCTCGACCGAAGACAATGGTTGCCCGTGTGCGCGCGGCCAGCCCAGGAGACGATCATGCGAACACGGCTGCGACACATTCGCGGAGCAATCGGCATGGGACTCGTTTGGGGAGCAGCATGGGCTGTCGTCGGCTCGCTCCCGCGATGGGTCTTCGGCTTCAACACCGACGCGCCATTCCCGATCATCTTCGGTGTCCTCGGCTTCGTTGCCGGATTCATATTCTCCGGGCTCGTCGTGTTGGCCGAACGCCGCCGTAGCTTCGACCAGATATCGCTGCCGCGCTTTGCGGGATGGGGCGCGATCGGGGGCCTGGTGCTATCCGGCGTCTTCGCCAAGGCCGCGTCACTTGGCTGGGGAGACGTGCTCGCGATCGTCCCGACATTCGCACTTGCCAGCGCGATCTGCGCCTCTGGTTCGCTCGCGTTGGCGAGGCGAGCACGGAGGCAAGCGCTGTCCGACGTGGCTGGGAGTAGCGGATGAAGGTGCCTTGGCGCGTGGCGACCGCACACAACGACGCGGTCGCTCAGCGCACTGGATACGAAAAGGACGTAGCGGCAACGACAGTCAGACAGAGCGATCCAGGTCGATGCGCAGCACGAGTGATTCATCCCGGTGATTGGACGGCCCCGGCAGGATCTCGCCGTCTCGACGAGCGTATTCGATTGCCCGACCGAGGCGGCCATCGTCCAGAATGTACTCGGGATATCGGTGCGGACGCTGCTCAGCAAATCGCCGCAGAGCGTCGGCATGGAACTCCGGCAGCCGCGCGCCGATCACTGCGGCCCGATCAACCTGGAAATCGCGAATGAGTTCGTACAGGCGTGCTTCCATGGCTCTCGACCCTTGGCAAATTGCCGCGGCATAACACGCGTCTTCGCTGGCAAGGTTGTCCAGCAGCGTCCCGTCCACATCGAAGATCGCGAGCTTTACGAGTCTCTCTCGCCTGTTGCGACGTCAGCCTGCACGACGATACCACGACTTATGCGCAGAGGTCTTGCCGCACGCCGGACACGCCGTCCACGCGAACTGCGCCTGGCAATGCGGACATCGAGCATGCGTCTCGAAGGTGTCAAACGTGCCGCCGCATCCATCAGGGCTGCAGACCCACTGCATCCCGACGATGGGTGAGAAGCCGCACGCGGGACACGCGATATCGGGACGAGCTTCTGGAAAATGGATGAAGGCAGCTTCTCGATCCATGTCGAAGTCTCAACGCATTCGGACAACAGCCCACGCGGCGGGTTCAGTGAATCCAATGCCCAAGGCGACTCCACCTGATTGCGGTCAGCGCACGAATGTAGTCGTGGCCACGCTCGGGATCGTACGAATAGTAGACAAACATCGGTGCCCCGCGGAGATTGGCGCGCGGGACCGGGCCGTAGTACCGGCTATCGACCGAGTTGTCCCGATTGTCGCCCATCATGAAGAAGGTGCCGGCGGGAACAACGAGCGGTCCCCACTCGTGGAGGCTGGGCGCCTCGATCGGCGGGCCAAATCGAGAGTCGCGAATCTCGATGCGATGTTGCCAGCCAAAGATCGATTGTGGCTCGTCCGCGAAGGAATCCGGCAGCACGAACGCGTTGGGTGATGACGCGACAATGCCGTTCACCGTCAACTGGCCGTGTCGCATGAGCAGCGTGTCGCCGGCAACACCCACGATGCGCTTCACCAACGTCGGTGCCACATCGTCCGGTGTGATACGGATCGAAGGATCCTGCGGCGGCGAAATGAAGACGGCGACGTCGCCCCGCTTCGGACTGGCGTACCCTGGCAGCGAGTGACCGGTGAACGGGATGTGCGGCCCGAATCGAAGCTTGTTCACGAAGAGCCAATCGCCGACGAGCAGGGTCGGCTCCATGCGGCCGCTGGGAATGCGAAATGCCTCGGCGAGCAGTTGGCGCGTCCCGAGAAAAATCGCGAGCGCCGGCAGCACGCTCATGATCAGAGCGCGAGTGCGAACTACGAGCGAGAGGCGCAGCGCGGGCTTGGAGCGGTTGGCGGAGTGTGCCGCTCGTTTCCGTCGAGACTTGCCCATGGATCAGACCTCCTGGTGGCCGCTCAAAACGATCGGAAGAATCTATGGAGGCTGCCGGCCGGCCCACTCATGGAAGCACGACGCGGATCGTGGTGACGGGCGCCGAGTCAGCGCTGCTGGCAAACCGTACGCGCACGCTATCCAGTGCCACCTCGCTCCGATTCACAACCACGTCACAGGCCAACTGCAACGTGTCCGCAATGCCGATTGGGAGGACGCCGCGCGGCGGAAGGCGAGCCTCCACGCCAACTGGCCGGTCCCGTCGGTGGTGGTGGCCGCCAGGAATCCGCTCACCGGCGAACCACACCGCGTGAACATCACCTCGGTCACGCTGCGCCGACCTGCTTCCGTATGACGGCGAAGTCTTGCATGGGGCGAATCTCGACGCAGCCGGTCCGCGTCCAGGGAAAGGACGCTCCGATCCGCACCGCTTCGTCCATGTCCTCCGCCTCGATCAGATTGAACCCCGCGATGACTTCCTTCGTCTCGGCGAACGGTCCATCGTGAATGGTCTGCTTCCCATTGCGAACGCGCACCGATTTGGCCGCGGTCGTCGGGCCGAGAATCTGCGAGTCGAGCAGTCGCCCCTGGGTGCGCAGGTCGTCGGCGTGTTCGATGCACCCCCGCATCGTTTCGTTGAATTCGCCCGGGGCCAACTCGCCGAGCAGGGATTCGTCAGTGTAGATGAGAACGATGAATTGCATAAGGACTCGCTATGGAGTGGGTACGGATTGACGGCGCTACGGGTGAATCAGCTCGTGCCGCTCCAACATGCCGACGAACTGCTCGATCTTCTTCGCGCGTGTCTCGGCTCGCTTTACCGTCTGGATCCGGAACAGGATGGCATATCGATTCGCGCTGTTCAGCGTCGCGAAGAACGCCTTCGCTTTCGGATGCGCATCGAGTGCGCGCTGCAGATCGTCCGGCACGCCGGCAGTGCGATGTGAGTCGTACGCCGAATCCCACTGACCGTTCGCCTTCGCGCGGTCGACCGCCGCGTGACCGGCCGTCTGCATGCGGCCACTCTCGACGAGCCGCTGCACCTTTTCGCGGTTGATCTTCGACCAGATGCTCCGCTTGCCGCGCGGCGTGAATTTCTGGAGCCACGTCGTATCGTCGAAGCTCTTCTTCTGCCCATCGATCCACCCGTAGCAGAGCGCGACGTCGAGCGCCTCTGCGTAGGACACCGATTTGACGTTCGACGCCGCCTTGGCAATCCGCAGCCACAAGCCGGCGGACCTGGCGTGCTGCCGGGCGAGCCATCCTTCCCATGCCGCGGCATCCTTGAACAGACGCACGGGCAGCTCGGCGGGGTTTGGCTTTGGCATGATGGAAAAGCTATCGAAGGCGGCGGCCGTGCGTTCTGCGCGAATCGAGCACCCTCACGACTGCGGGTCGAACCCGAAGACGCGTAGTTCCTGCTTGCACCGGCAGGCCTTCGCGATGCGCGCGGCCCACGCGACGGCTTCCTCGCGCGACGGCAGCTCGAGCACGGTGAAGCCGCCGTCCAGCGGTGGCGCCCAGGGATAGCCGCCCTCGGCGACCGAACCGTCGGCCGACACGAGCACCGGCGGCACGTTTTCGTCGATGCCGCCGCCGAAGACGTACACGCCGGCAGCTTTCGCGTCATCGATCACGGCATGCGCATCGCGGCCCACCGCCTCCCACTCGCCGTCGGGCACGATCATCGCTCGGCTGGGAAAGGAGATCAGGTACTTGGTCATTGTGCGGCTTTAGAGATTGCTAGATGTGCTTTCGGCTCGATGATGTCGCCCGGTGCGAAGCGGCTTGGATAACCTGCAAGTGAGTCAATAGGAGCGCGTGGCGAAGCGGCGCGCAACCTGGTCGCGGCCACCCCTTGCATGCCGTCAAAGCTTGCCTTAAATAGTGAACCATATGGTTCAGTATATGACGGCCCGGCTCGATGCTTCATTCGCCGCGCTCGCGGACCCCACGCGGCGCGGCGTGCTGGAGCAGCTCGGACGAGCCGACGCTTCGATCACGGACCTCGCCGAGAAGTTTCACATGACCCTCACGGGCATGAAGAAGCACGTCGGCGTTCTGGAGCAGGCGGGACTCGTGACCACGAAGAAGATCGGGCGCGTGCGGACGTGCCAGCTGGGCCCGCGGCGATTGGAGGCAGAGACGGCGTGGCTCGAGCGGTACCGCCAGCGGTGGGACGAACGCTTCGACGAGTTGGACAAGGTTGTCGATGAACTGACCCGAATGGAGAAGAGCGATGAACGCAAGAAACGAAAGTAAGCCCGGTGCCGTGAAGAACCGCACCACGGTCGAACGGACGTCAGACCGCGAGGTGGTCGTCACGCGGACCATCAACGGCCCGCCTCGCATCGTGTTCCAGGCATTCACCACGGCCGAGCTGTTCAAGCGGTGGTGGGTGCCCAAGTCGATGGGAATGACCTTGCTGTCCTGCGAGATGGATGCTCGCGTCGGAGGCAAGTACCGGTTGGAATTCGACGTCGGCGCCCCAGAGCCGGCCGCGTTTTTCGGCACCTATGTCGAAGTGCAGCCGAACTCGCGCCTCGCGTGGACCAATGATGAAGGCGGCGAGGGCGGGTCTGTCACCACGGTGACCTTCGAGGACAAGGACGGCAAGACGCTGGTGGTGCTGCGCGAGAAATATCCCTCGAAGGAAGCGCTCGATGCTGCCGGTACAGGAGCGGCCGAGGCAATGGTCGAGACGTTCGATCAGCTGGACGAGTTGCTCGTCGCGCTGGGCGAGAGCTCGGGACAATAACACCTTTCTCTTGACAGCTACAGGGAGACTCGCCATCTTCTCTCGACAACTACAGAACAACCGCCACTCGAGGAACTACCCGTGGCCGTTCGTCCGCAGACCGATGCCCTCCGGGGTTCGCTCGACCTGCTGGTGCTCAAGACCCTCTCCCTCGCTCCCATGCACGGATGGGGGATCAGCCAACGCGTTCAGCAGATCTCGGACGGCGTGCTCGAGGTCAATCAGGGGTCGCTCTATCCGGCGCTGCAGCGGTTGGAGAAGGAAGGGCTGATCACGAGCGACTGGGGCACCACCGACAACAACAGGCGCGCGCGCTACTACCGAATCACCGCCTCCGGACGCCGCGTACTCGGCACGGAGCTCGAGAGCTGGCGACGCTTCGCGGCCGGTCTCGAAGCGGTGCTGCGCACCAGCTGACCGGGCTGTCCGGCGACTAGCGTCGCCGGGTAGCGCGGTCACAACCCGACTCGCACGATCACCACCGGAGCACGCAATGAGCTGGCTCGAAGGATCCCGTGCACGGCTCCATCTACTGTTCAAGCGTCGCGCGGCGGAGTCGCGCGCGGCCGAGGAGTTCCGCTTCCACCTCGACATGGAAACGGACCGCCTCGTGCGCGAAGCGGGACTTTCTCACGACGAAGCGCGTCGCCGCGCGACTGTCGCCTTTGGCGGTGTGCAGAACCACCGCGAGTCGATTCGCGACGGCTATGGCCTCGCCTGGCTCGGCGGCCTTTCGCTCGACCTGAAGCTGGGCTTCCGGATGCTCGTGAAGTATCCGGGACTCACCATCGTCGGCGGCTTTGCGATGGCGTTCGGAATCTGGTTCGGTGCGGTCACTTTCCAGATGTGGCACGTGATGATGAGCACCGAGCTGCCGCTCCCCGGCGGCGATCGCATCGTCAGAATCCAGGACTGGGACACGAAAGCGCTGCATGACGAGGATCGCGTCCTCTATGATTACCAACTCTGGCGCTCCGCACGGTCGATCACCGACCTGGGTGCCTATCGCGACGCGAACGTCAATCTCGTTGGCGCGGACGGCGGCGCATTGCCGGTGGCGGCTGCGGAGGTCACTGCGTCCGCGTTCAGGATCGCACCTGAGCGTCCGCTGCTCGGCCGCGTCCTCCAGCAGTCGGACGAACGCGCCGGCGCAGAACCCGTGGTGCTGCTCGGCTACAAGGTTTGGAGCTCGCGTTTCAATAGCGATCCGCGGATCGTTGGACGCACGGTGAAACTCGGGAACCACTTCGCGGTGGTCGTCGGCGTGATGCCGAAAGAGTTTGCGTTTCCCGTTGCACACGAGATGTGGCTGCCGCTGCGCACGAGCGTCGCCGATGCGCAGCCGCGGCGCGGTGCCGAGATCAAGGTCTTCGGCCGGCTGGCGAGCGGGATGTCGCTCGAGAATGCGCAGGCGGAATTTACGGCCATCGGCAAGCGCCTCGCGGCGGAACATCCGACTGCGTTCGCGCAGATTCGGCCATACCTGACGCCGTACGCGCAGATGTCCGTCAACAACACCGACGCAATGGGCTTGATGGCGTTGAGCAACATCTTCGTCGTCGCACTCATGGTGGTGGTGTGCAGCACTGTGGCTCTGCTCCTGTTCGCGAGAGCTGCGTCGCGAGAAACCGAAATTCTCGTACGCAGTGCGCTGGGCGCGAGCCGCCGCCGCATCGTGGCGCAGCTCTTCGCCGAGGCGCTGGTGCTCTCCGGTGTTGCCGCGGTCGTCGGTCTCGCGGGAGCGCAGTTGGCGCTGGCGCGGTTGGGTGGCCCGTACCTCGAGATGAACTATGGCGTCCTTCCGTTCTGGATGAGCTTCAATCTGTCGCCGCCCACCATCCTCTACGCACTCGGGCTATCCGTAATCGGGGCGGTCGTGGCGGGCGTGATGCCGGCGCGGAAGATCACGCGCGGGCTCGGGAGCAAGCTTCGTGTTGGCGCGGCCGGTGGCGAGCGAGTGAGCTTCAGCGGCGTGTGGACAGCTGTCATCGTCACGCAAGTCGCGCTCACGGTCGCGTTGCCGTCGGTCGCCATGCTCGTGCGTAGCGAGAGCAACCGCGTAAATGCGTACGACGTCGGCTTTCCGACGCAGGAGTACCTCGGCGTGACCCTCGGCCTCGGCGATGCGTTGGACGAGACGATGACGCCCGACACGTCGGCCGCGGCGCGTGCGCGCATCGGCACCTCGCTGGCGGCGTTGCGCGCGCGGCTGGAGGCCGAGCCCGGAGTCGTTGGCGTGACATTCGTCGATGACCTGCCGGCGGAGGATCACTCCGCTCTCCGCGCCGACATCATCTCGCTGCCGGCGAGCGCACGATCCTGGGTACACACGGCATCGATCGATCCCGGATACTTCGGCGTGCTTCAGGCACCGGTGCTTTCCGGTCGTGCGTTCACGAGCGCTGATCTCGGATCCGGCGTTCGCGTCGCGATCGTCGACAAGGGCTTCGTGGACCTCGTGATGAATGGGCGCAATCCGGTCGGTCATCGCGTGCGTCTCGAGCCGTCGCAGATGGACGACTTGACCGCAGCCAAGCTGCCGTCGTACGAGATCGTTGGCGTGGTGAAGGAGCTCGGCATCGCGAGCGCCGCAATGCCGCAGCGCGCGGCCGGTGTGTATGTGCCAGTCGTTCCGGGTAGTCAGGGTGTCGACAAGATGATCGTGCACACGCGCGGCGACGCGCTGTCGCTCGTGCCGCGGATCCGCGAGCTGGCGACCGAGGTCGACGCGTCGCTGCGGGTGGAGACGGTGACCCGCCTCGACCAGGTGACGACGCCGTTGCTCTGGCTCCTCCACTTGTGGGAGCGGATCATCATTGGTCTGACGGGAGTCGCGCTCGTGCTCTCGCTGGCGGGGATCTACGCGGTGCTGTCGTACATCGTCGCACGTCGCACTCGCGAGATCGGCGTACGCGTGGCCCTCGGCGCCAGCGCGCGCCGGGTAATCACATCGATCTTCAGGCGACCGCTGACTCAAGTGTCGATAGGCGTGATCGCCGGAGCGCTGTTCATCTCGGTCGCAGCGTACGCCATCCAGCTCACGACGCAGTTCCACGTAGACCAACCGCGGGGACTGACGCTCGGCGAGACGGCGCTGCTCGCGGGATACGCGGTCCTCATGCTGGGAGTCTGCACGCTCGCGTGTGTCGTTCCGACGTACCGCGCGTTGAAGGTGCAGCCGACGGAAGCACTCAGGGCGGAATAGGGCTTCGTATCTGCGGAGGGCATCGCGTTGGCTGTGGTGGACGAACGTTGCTTGCGTTCGTCGATTGGCCTTGGCTGTTCATGCGCGGACCAGCCGTCGGGCGCCGTTGCGACCCCCGAGGCTGGTCCGCGTCAGATGCTACGGTGCTGGGTGGGACCGCCGGCGTTTAACGACGGCAGCCGTTGGTGATCGCGGTCGCCGTCCGCTCCGCGTCTGCTCGATCGAGGCCTCCAATCCGATATCCATTGCCAGTGATTGCCGAGGCAATTCGAGGCGTACCATGGACCTTCCCATCGACGAGAAGGGCCAGCTTGCTGCCGACGTGCTGTTTGCTGAATTCCTGAACGCGCCTGGCCGCATCATCGGTCACGGTGAAGTTGAGAACCCATGTGCCGTCGGTGGGGGACGCAGTGGCGCCGGTGATATCGCCAGTAGCGACGAGAGGAGTTCGAGACATCAGGATTGTCGTCGTGTCGTTCGCAGTGACGGCTTTGGTGGAATCCGTCTGGGTATCCGCGACCGCGCTCATCTCGATGGCGGGGCATCGCGCGTCTGCCTCATGGCGCGTGGTGCAAGCGACCGATAGACAGATCACCAGCGTCAACAGCGTGTGAACGATTGCAAAGGGCGGCTTGCGGTCCATGCGGGAGTTCACGCAAGACCGCCGGCGAAATGATTCGTACATTGGGCGCTCCAGTCTGAGAGATCGGACGTGAGAGAGTCACTGCCGCGAGGTGTTCGCGGACAGCGCGATGCGCGGCACACGAGTGCCGGCGATCGTTTCGTCTGACTTCAGACCTGGAACGGAGGTGGTCGGGCGGCTTGGCCGGTCGTGCGCTCGCACGAGCACAACGACGAGGAATCGCCAGTCGGCGCCGGCGCGGACCGAACTTGGCGGTCGTGCAGGCCCGCTTCGGATGCCAAGAGCGCCGGCGGCGCCGTATCGACATCCTTCCGCACGAACGTCGTCGGCAGTGCCGCACTGACGTTCGCCGCCGCGATAACCCGGTGGGAGCTGCGATGCCGCTGCACCGACACGCGCGCGCGTCCATCCGTGCTGCTCCCGAGGAGCAACACGAACGCCGTAGCAAGAATGCGTATCAGGCCACGGGCAGAGGGCGTCGACATGTCAGCGGTTGAGCGTTGACCAACTGCTCGAACGTACGTGGATCAGCTTCAGGGATCAAGCGGCAGATCACGCCCGAGCAAAGCTGCGGGCGATTCAAATAGAAACGCATACTCAACATGCTCAATCCCGAAATCGCCCGCCTGTTGCAGCGTACGTTCGATGGTCGCCGCGACGCGTTTCGGGAAGGGCCGATGGGGCGTGATTAACGTGAGGCCGACAATGAGCGCGATAGGCGCCGTGTACAGGCCAGGGAAATACGCCCCCGCTTTGAATTGCCAGTGCGACGTGGCCAAGACCGTTGCCGCCCGTCCATCACCGCCGCAAGGCTCGATAGAACCCATTCCAAATCTCCTCGTCCACATGGCCGCATTGGACGATCACGGCGATGAGAAGCACTGGTACGATGCGACGGCTCACGGACTAATCGGCGCGCGTGGGCCAGGTCGTGTAGGAGATCCCGAGGGCGATGACCAGCACGATGACGACGCGTCCCATTGTGGTGACCATCAGCGCGCCAGCGGCGGTGACCACGAGGCCTGTGAGCGCTTGCTCGGTCCGAGAAGATTCGCTCTTGCCGACGAATTCAGTCATCGATGCTCGGCGAAGCCGCGATGGCGGTTCGTTCTCGACTGCGTCAAACTCCTCGTGGGCTGCCGTACTCCGTGCCGCTCACGGCACCCGAGCCGACGCCTCCGCCGAGGTGATTACCGGCAGCACATCGAACTCGACGAGATCGCTCCATGCCGCGATCCACTGATCCAGCACTGCACGGTTGTCGCATTCCATGACCTGATAGCAGCGCGTGAGGTCGGTCGTGACCCAGCTGTTGACATATCGCAGCCCGTCGGGCGCGAGCCGCCCGCGATGCCTGAATCGTTCGTAGACCGGCTGTGGATTGCCGCCGCGAAAGTGCTCGATGACCAGGAAGAGCATGACGTATGGAAGTGATTGTAACTGTGGGGAGTATACAGTGCGTTGTGGTCGCATCGTCGCGCCGAATAATGGTGGGTGCGGGCACGAACGCAAAATTCGCCGCCCTGCTTGCCTGGACTGCATGCATCCTTATCGGAACTCATGCGCCCGATGCGTCAACGGCTGCACCTGCAGCTCCTTGAACCGCTTGCCCACCACCGACAGCGCCGCCCCGTCGTTCTTCACTCGCCCCTGCACCAGCACAAACGGCGCACGCTTCACAACTTCCTCATTCGGCCCCACGAGCTCCGGCTGCACGACCACGTTCACGTACCCGTGCTCGTCCTCCAGCAGCAGAAAGATCGTTCCGCCGGCCGTCGCCGGCCGTTGGCGCACGGTCACGAGCCCCGCCACCGTCACCGTCCGTCCATCGGCCATGCCTTCCAGCGAACGACTGTCCAGTGCTCCGCCGCGCTCGAGCCGCTCGCGCACCGACGCCATCGGATGTCCATGAATGCTCATGCCCACCGCGTGATAATCCAGAAACACCAACTGCTCCGTCGTGATCGGCACCGGATCGTGCGACGTCACGGGTGCCGGCGCGAGCGGCAGCACGTCGCCGCTCGCGCGCAATCCCTCCCACGCCGCCCGCCGCCGATCGGACGCCCACGCCGCAAACGCATCCGCCTGCGCGAACGCCAGCACGTCGCTCCGGATCAGCTTCGCGCGCTGCACCACGTCGGCAATTGACGTGAACGGCGCTTGCGCGCGCGCCGCACGCAACGCGTCGATCACCGGATCACCAACGCCGCGCACGAAGCGCCACCCCACGCGCAGCGCCGGCCGCGCTGCATCCTCCGTCTCCTCGGCCGTACACTCCCAGTCACCGTGTGCCAGACAGGGCGGCCGCACGTCGACGCCATGCCGCCGCGCGTCGTGCACCAGCGTCGATACGGGATAGAAGCCCATCGGCTGCGCATTCAGCAACCCGATGAAAAACTCCGTGGGATGATGCGCCTTGAGATACGATGTCGCGTAGGCGATCAACGCGAAGCTCCAGGCGTGCGATTCAGGAAATCCATAATTCGCAAAGCTCAACAGATCGTCGCAGATCTGGCTCGCCTTCGCTTCGCTCAACGGCGCGATCTCACCGGCCGCCGCGCGCGTCAGCATCGCCTGCTTCAACCCGACCAGCGCCGCCTCGAGCTTTCCCTTCTTTCGGATGTTGCCCATCGTGCGCCGCAGGGCGTCCGCCTGGCCGCCGCTGTAGCCGCCGAGCCGCATTGCGATCGCCATCGCCTGCTCCTGGAAGATCGGAATGCCCTGCGTGCGATGCAGGATCGTCTCGAGATCGGGATGCGGATACGTCACTGGCTCGCGTCCGAGCCGCCGCTCCGTGTACGGATTCACGAAGCTCGCCTGGATCGGCCCCGGCCGAATGAGCGCCACCTGCACGACGAGGTCGTACAAATGATCCGGTTTCGTGTGCAGGATCGAGTTGATCTGCGCGCGGCTCTCGATCTGGAACGTGCCGATCGTCTCGCCGCGCTGAATCAGCTCGTATGTCGCCGGATCGGGCTCGCGCACGGCGTACAGCTCCGGACGTTCACCCGTGCGCCGCTCGATCCAATCATAGGCGATGCGCACCATGCTCAATGCGCCGAGTCCGAGGAAGTCGAACTTCGGCACGCCGATCATGTCGAGATCGTCCTTGTCGAACTGAATGATCGTTCGACCCATCGTCGTTTGCTCGACTGGCAGATAATCGCCGAGCGGCGCGGCCGAGAGCACGAAGCCGCCGACGTGCGTCGAGCGGAGCCGCGCCAATCCTTCGAAACCCTCGAGCGCGGTGAGCAGGGCGCGGCCGCGCGCGTTCGTCAGATCGATGTCGTGCGCCGCCGCCAGCTCGCGCACGCGCTCCAGACAATCGCTCGGCTCGTGCCCGTGGACGCGTTTCGAGATCGCGAATGCCTGGGCGACGGGATAGCCGAGCGCACGCATTGCGTCCTGCACCGCGGTCGGCGCGTGATAGCACTGCGTCACCGCCGTGATCGCCGCGTGCGCGCGATCGTAGTGCGCGTACATGTAGTCGAGCACTTCCTCGCGTCGCTCGTGCTCGAAGTCGACGTCGATGTCCGGCGGCTCGGACTCGCCGTCGACGCGCGCCTCCGACAGAAAGCGCTCGAACAACAGGCCGTGCTTGATCGGATCGACCGCGGTGATGCCGAGGCAGAACGCGACGGCGGAATTCGCCGCGCTGCCGCGGCCCTGGCAGAGAATTCCCTTACTCCGCGCGAAGCGCACGGCGTCGGCCATGACGAGAAAGAATCCGGGAAAGCCCAGTCGTCCGATCAGCTCCAGCTCGTGCTCGATCTGATCGCGCTGCGACGGCGTGATCTCGCCCCACCGTTCGTGGGCGCCCTCGTACGCCAGCGTGCGCAGCACCTCGTTGTCTTCGCGCTGCTCGGCGCCGGCGCCGAGCTTCGCCTTGCGAAAGTCGGGCAGGGGAGGACGCATCCAGTCGAGCAGAAAGCCCGTACACTCCTCGGCGATGCGCACGGTCTCGCGCAATCCTTCTTCGCGCCCGCGCCAGCGCCGAGCCATCTCGATGGGCGACAACAGGCGCCACTCGCCGTTCGGGTGCAGCAGTCCGCGCGACGCGGCGGTGTCGATGTCGAGATCGTAGCGGAGCGCCGTGAGCATGTCGTGCACGAGCCGGCCGCGATCGTTCACGTACCGCGGATCCTGCGTCGGCACCCATGGCACCTGCTGCTCTTCGGCGAGACGAATCAGCTCCGCGGCGAGTGCGGCTTCGTGTCCGCCGGTGTGATGGAGCTGCACCTCGATCGCGAGGGTGCTTGGAAAAAGCTCACGCCAGCGCGCGAGGCAGCGCACGGCGTCGTACTCGCGGCCGGCGCGCACGAGCGAGGCCAGCTCGCTCGACGCCGGTCCGGTGAGCGCGTGCAATCCGTGTGCGTGCTCGGCGAGCTGCACCCACGTGATCTTCGGCCGGCCGCGCTGCTTGCCCTGCGTCTTTTTGTCCCACGCGTCCCACTGGCCGACGCGCGCCAGCGTGACGAGCGCGGCGAGATTGCGATAGCCCTCCTGGGTGCGCGCGAGGAAGGCCGCCGGCCGGCCGTCAACGACGAGCTCCGCGCCGACGATCGGCCGCACGGGCGTGGGCAGCGTCATCGCCTCGGTGGCGAAGCGCGCGATGCCGCCGAGGTCCGCGGTATCAGTAATCCCTAAATGCGTGTAGCCGAGCGACGCGGCGTGCGCCGCCAGCGACTCGGCCGAAACTGCTCCGTCCGAAAAGGAGAAGCAGGTGTGCGCGCGCAGCTCGACGTACACGCGTCAATCCCACCAGCCGTGCAGGAACCAGTCGGACGACTGCTGACGCTCGTCGTGAAAGAGCCAGACCATCATGCCGTCCTCGCGCACGCATCGGAAATACTCGCGCGAGTACGCGCCGGCCCACTGGCCGCCCGACACGCGGTCCGGCCCCGCGGCTTCGACGATCGAGTGCCACTCGTTGCCTTCCATGTAGCGCACCGGCACGTCGTGATCGCGCCGCGGCTCGGTGTCGACCGTGACGACCTTGGGCGTCGGCAGCAGCTGCAGCGTGAGCGACGGCGCGATGCAAGCGGCTTTCGCAGCGGCGGGGTAGGGCCGCCCCTCTCCTCTCTCCCCTCTCCCCTCTCGTTTCTTCCACTCCGTCCGGTTCTCGAGCAACGGATGCGCCGAGTTCGCCGCTTCGACGACCACGTCGCCCTGATCGTCGGTGAGCTGCACGATCGCGTGCTCGACCATCGACTCGCTGGCAAAGCCGCGGTCGAACAGGTCGCCCTGCGGACCGTCGTTCCCCGTGACCGACTCGACGCGCAGTGCGACGCCGGTGACCGCTTCGGGCAGCGTGAGCGTGTCGAGCGCCTCGCGCACGAGGCGCATCCAGCGCTTCTGCTCCGTGCTCGGCCGCGACGAGCGGATCACGTGCGTGCGCTGCGTGCGGTTGCCGAGCGAGAAGACGAGCGCCATCTCGCGGGCGCGCTCGCCGCGCGCGACGAGCGACGTGCACACCGTGCCGGCGAGCGAGTTGATGACGAACAGCAGCCGCTCGGGATCCTTCAAGCCGTACTCCACCCACTCGAGCGACGCGCTCGGCAGCGCTCGTGCGGGAACTCTAAAGAGCCATCGTGGATCTTCGGCGCGGGCGCGTTCCCAGAGCCGCACGCCGGCGACACCGAGCCGGACCTCGATCGATTCGGCGTCGAGCGCGGCGAGCGCGCCGCACGTCTCGATGCCGAGTCCCTGAAGCAGATCGGCAAGGTCTTCATCCGGCGTGAGTACGGCGAGCGGATGCGGCGCGATGAACGCGCGGTCCTGCCCGGGCCGGACGATGACGAGCGGCACCGTGCTCTGCGTCGTCGCGACTTCGGCGGCGACCGGCGTCAGCGCCACACCGGCATGAGTATTTTCGAAACCGTAGTCGGCGGCGACGCGCTGCATCGCCTCGGCGAGCTGGCCACCGTGCAGGCCGCGCGCATCGCCCCACACGAGGCCGCGCTCGCCCACGGCGACGCGCGGCGCGTGCGCGAGCAGGCCGGCGACGAGGTCAGCGGGGAAGTCCGCGCCGGTCGGCCAGCGCGGATTCCAGAGACAGACGTAGCTCATGATGCATGACCGGAATGGGAAAGTTCGCGTGCGCGTTCCAGCCGGCCGCGCGCGCGCTGACGCGCACCGTCGCGTCCTGCGCCTCGGCGGGATCGCCGAATGGCGTGCGACGCCAGCGATAGCGCAGCAGGCGCGACGTGAGGCGGAGGCTGGCCATGGACGCCGACGAGCCGACGGTGACGAGCGCGCTGCCGCCCTCGCGCGCGGCGCGCGTGAGCCGCACGGTCTCCGTACCCTGCGGCTCGGTGCCGGCCAATATGAGAAGTGAAAAGCCGCCGCAGCGCAGCAGCTCCTCGGCGGCGCGCAGCGCGTGGATGCGCGACTTGGGGCGAATGAGGTAGAGTCCCTCGCTCGTCGCGCCCGCGTCGCCCACGCCGGCGACGCGCGTCCACGATGCGCCGGCGATGGTGTTGTCGCCGTCGACCCAGGCCGCACGCTCGCCGGCCGCGACGGCCGAGTCGCAGGCGGCGCGGAGGATGGCGGTGGCGCCCCCGTGCGGCGCCCAGACGGAGAGTCGTCCGCGCGGCAGGCCGCCGTTGGGCAGGACGCGATCGAGTGCGCCGATGCCGGTGGCGACCTGTTCGGTGGTCTGCGCGCCGCCGGTGAGCGGTGCCGCGTTGGGGAAGCGCTCCTGGATGAGCGCGCGAAGAGCGGCGACGGAGGTTGGCATTGGGGCGAAGAAGCTATACCGAATAAAATCCGAAAGCAAGAAGGAGTCCACATTTTTGCGCCGGATTTCAGCATCGGCGCAGAAATGTGATCTTCGTGGTCGCGACTACCCAGCCACCTCTCGCTCAATCTCCAGCTCCAACTGCTCCGCCCCCGCAAACCGCTGCTCGATGACCTCGGGCGCAGAGTCCGGCGCCCGCCCGTAGTGCCCGGTCGTGATCCCGTACTTCGCGCACAGCTCGCGCATCTGCTTCGACAGCCGCTCGCTGTACGCGCGGCTCACCTTGTGATCGAACGCGTATGTCGCCCGATAGCGCCTGGCGAGATGCGGGAACTCCTGCTCGATGAACGGCAGATACCGCGCACGCGCCGATGACCGCAGTCGGAGCGCGCAGGCGTTCACGTACGAGGCGCCGAGCGACGCCACCCGCTCCACGACGCGCTCGAGCTGCTCGGCGCCGTCGGTGATGCCGGGCAGCACCGGCATCACATTGATTCCCGTCTCGATGTCGTTTTCACGCAGACGGCCGAGCGCGCGCAATCGCGCCTCCGGCGTCGGCGCGCGCGGCTCGAGGCGGCGCGCCAGCTCGCGGTCGGTCGTGATCAGTGAAAGGTGAATCGACAGCGACGAGTGGCGATTGATTCGCTTCAGTAGATCGATGTCGCGCGTGATCAATGGACTCTTCGTGATGATGCACACCGACAGCCCCGGGTGCTCGGCCAACACCTCCAGCACCGAGCGCGTGATGCGAAAGCGTCGCTCGGCCGGCTGAAACGGATCGGTCGCCGTGCCAATCACGATCGTTTCGCCGCGGAGCAGCGCGGTGTGCCGCTCCGAGCCGTGGCGCAACACTTTGCGCAGCGAATCGGCCGCGTTCTGCTTGACGAAGATGCGCCGCTCGAACGCGAGCCAGGGCGGCATCGTGTCGCGCGCCGTCGTGAGTTCCGTGTGATCGGGGTTCGCCTTCGCGCTGCGGTCGAGCACGTAGCCGTGGGTGTAGCGCGCGTAGCAGTACGCGCACCCGAACGCGCAGCCGACGTACGGGTTGATCGACCAGAAGCCCATTCCCGTGGTTTCCGGTCCGTTCAGCACCGAGCGCGCGATGGTGCCGATGTAATGAATGTCCTTCTGCTCGCCGACGATCGGCAGCGGATGCCCGAGAACGTCCGCGCCGAACAATGCCGCCTGCTCCATGCGTGCTGCCATCGACCACCGGTCCGGGAACTTCGGATGAGGAGCTTACCGAAGAAAGACCGAAACTGCAAGTCGAACGCCGCCGCGCCGCGGTTTGGCTGCTGCAACGCAGCGCGGCACTTGCCGCGGATTACGGATTCGGCGCGACGCTCACGCCGACAGCGACGCCATTGCCCTGCGGCCGCGCGAAGAAGTCGGCGTAATGATGATCGCGCGCGATGCGGATTGTGTGCATTGCCGCCACGCCGCCGAACAGCAGCGTGACTTCCGTGCCGGTGAGCGCATGGGTACGCGACATGTACGCGACGTCGCTCACGTTGCCCACGCGCCCGATCGTGAGATAGAACAGCGTCGTGCCGATGCCGCCGCCGAGCACGCCGCGCTCGAACGCGCTGCCGCGATGATGCGGAATGTCCAGAATGCCTTCGTCGAGCAGCGCCTGGAGCTCCAGACCGATCGAGGAGAACAGAAACTGTTTGTGCGGATCGTTCTCCGCCGAGATTCCGGAATAGACGGTCGGCCGGCCCTTGTTGAAGCCGAAGGTCGGGTGCGCGCCGAGCGCGAGCGACATGCCGATGTGTCCCGCTTCGTGCAGCAGAATGCTGGCGCCGAACCCAGCGGCGAAGTACCTCCAATAGTGCGGCGAGAGGCGAACGCTGTCGGCGCGCACGGCGTGCTGCGCGTGAGCCAGCGACGGTGCACAGAGGAGCACGACCGCCGCGTGGAGCGCGACGACGGCTCGCACGAGTGGCTGGCGATGCATGACGGTGATAGAATCTTCAGCTCGACGCACGAACCTGTAACCCCGGACGGTGACATGCCACAGAAGCTCTCCGATCTCGACGTGCAACGCGCGCTTGGCGGACTCGCCGGCTGGTCGCGACGCGGCGATGCGCTCGTGAAGACGTACACGTTCGACCGCTTTGCCGACGGCATCGCGTTCGTCGATCGCGTGGCCGTCGCCGCTGACGAGATGAATCATCATCCGGACATCGACGTTCGCTACACTAAAGTCACGATGACGCTCTCGACCCACGACGCGGGCGGCATTACGCAGGCCGATCTCAATCTCGCGGGCAAGATCGAAGCGGCCGCGAAGCGCTGAATCCTTTGCGTTGAAAAAAAGGGACGCCGGCAGGTGCCGGCGTCCCTTTCGCTTTTCTGGAACAGTCGCTCAGCGACGGCGGCCGCCGCCGAGCAGGGTGAGAATGAAGATGAACATGTTCAGCAGGTCGACGAAGATCGTGACCGCGGCGATGACGTAATCATCCTGGCCGAGCGCGCCGGAGCGCAGCAGGCGCCAGGTGTCGAACACCAGCAGGCCGCTCATGATCAGCACGCCCATGCCGGCGAGGAACAGCGTGGCCGCGGCGCTGTGGAAGAACAGGTTGAGGATCAGCGCGGCGAACAGGACGAAGAAGCCGACGGTGAAGAAGCCGCCCCACGCGCTGAAGTCGCGCCGGCTGAGCATCGCGTACAGCGACAGCACGCCGAACGCGCCGAAGGTGAGAAGACCTGCCTGACCCACGATTCCCGGCGCAACGCGCTCGCTGAGCACGAGCAACGGTGCGAGCCAGATGCCGGTGATGAAGGTGTAGAGGAAAGTCAGGATCAGATTCTTCGGATAGCTGTGCGCCGCCCGCTGCGCCATGATGAGCGGCACGAACGAGCAGAAGAAGGTGATCAGCGGATGCTGCGCGACGGCGTTGAACAGCCCCGGCTGCGCGATGGTGAACGCGACGCCGAGGATGGCGACGATGACGCTGGCGAAGACGAGTCCGTACGTGCGCCGGACGAGCGTCGCGCGCTCGGCGCCGGATCGGACGGGAACCGCAGTGGCGTATGAGTAGCCCATGGCGAGCTCGAACTCCCGGTTGAGAACCTGTGCAGCAATATATACCCCGGCGGCCGGCCTCGGTGCCAGCCGCCGTCGTACGACTAGCGGAGCGGCACGACGACGGAGGCGGCGATCGGGTGGCTGGTGAGTATCACTGCGCCATTCACCGTGTGCACTCGCACGACGCGGTCGGACGCGCCGACCTGGCCGGCGAGCCGACGTCTGGATACCGAGACGCCGGGAATTGCGAGATCGCTGCGCACCACGCCGTTCACCACCGAAATATCGAACTGGCCGTCGATGTTCGCCGGCAGCTCGGCGCGGACGGCGCCGTTCACCGTCGACAGGTGCACGGAGTCGTTCGGGGCAAGCGACGCGGACGAGAGGCGGACGTCGCCATTGGTGGTCGTGAGCATGAGCGGTCCGGACACGTCGCTGACGTGCACGCCGCCGTTCACCGCGCGGGCGGTCACGCCGGCGGTGGCGCCATCGATCGTGACGACTCCGTTGGTGGTGCGCGCGTCGAGCTGTGTGCCCGGCGGCAGGTCGACGGTGAGATTCGCCGCGGCGTCGCTGCCGTGGCGGAACAGGCTGAAGATGGTCCACCACGGACGATGCGAGCTGCCGCGATAGCCGCTCGCGTCGCACCGGCCGCTGTTGCGCCACATGGCGCAGATGAAATAGTCGCCGCCGTCGCGGTGCACGACGAAGCTGACGTCCTCGAGGCGTCCGCGCCGCGAGTGGACCGCGCCGCGAACGAGCGCTGTATGACTTCCGGAGGCATGCACGGTAATGCTGCCCGTACCGTCGCGGAGATGTACGGTGGCGCCGGCAGGAATCGTGTCCGACCACGAGAACGCGTTCTCGTTGACGGTTTCGCGGGAGCAACCCGCCGCGACGAGCGTCGCGACGGCGACGGCGAGATGGCGGAATTTCATGTGGGGACTCCGAACGTTGGGGCCACACGGCCCACCAGAACTAACGCGCGGAGTCCCCCGAAAGTTACGGATCGCTCGCCGTCAGCGACGGCGGAGCTCGACGCTGCCGTTCACCGTTGTCAGGTGAATCCGCGGACCGCCCGGCTTGCCGATGTGGGCGCGCAGGTGCTTGGGGTCGAGCCGGCCGCTCACCGTCATCTCGTAGTCGGTGTGCAGCGATCCATTCACCGTCGACATCTCCACGTCCGCGCCGACGTCGCCGGTGAACTCGACGACGACCGAGCCATTCACCGTGGTGAAGTTCATGTCCTCGTCGGAGTCGAAATGACCCATCGTGGCGCGGACGGCGCCGTTCACCGTCGTCGCGTTCACCGGGCCGCCGCTCGTGTTGACCTGGACTTCGCCATTCACGCTCGACGCATCGACTTCGGACGTGGCGGCATCGACCCGGATATCGCCGTTCACCGAGCCGACATCGACCTTGACGCCGCGCGGCACCAGCACCTGGAAGTCGACCCGGACGTCGTTGTTCCGGATGCGGTTGTGGTGGCCATTGTTGTGGGATCCGCGTTCGTCGCAGTGCGAATCGGCGCCCCAGAGCGCGCAGATCTCGACGTCGGCGTCGTTCGGCCCCGACTTCAGCGTTTCGAAATGGACGTCGGCCGGATCGCCGCGCCGCCACCGCTTGGTGGCCGTGACCTCGACGTTGTCGCCGCTCGCCGCGCCGACCGTGATCGGCCCGTTGAGATTGCGGATGCGGATCCAGCGGCCCTGCGGAATGCGGCCGGTCCAGTGAAAGGTATCGCCCGTCTGCTGGGTCTGGGCGGCGGCGGGCACCGCGAACACGGTGCCGCCGGCGACGGCCAGCGAGAGGGCAAGGTGCAGTGAGCGTTTCATCATCGAAGCTCCCGGAATGTGCTAGCGTGCGGACCGCAGTCGGAGATCGCCACTGACGGTGCGTACGTCGAGGCGGCGTCCACCGTTGCCGATGCGCGCCTCGATGTTGCGGCGGCTCATGCGGCTGCCGCCGATGGTCATCTTGTAATCGCTGTCGATGTCGCCGCTGACGGTCGACATCGCGAGATCCGCGTCGAACGACGCGGGCAGGTCGAGGGTGATGTCGCCGCTCACGGTCGTGAACGAGAGATCGCCCTTGCCAGTGAACGCGTCGGCGCGCACGTCGATGTCGCCGCTGACGGTAGTGACGTGCAAGCCGTCGGGACGCACGCGATCCAGCTCGATATCGCCGCTCACGGTGCTCACGGACAGGTCGCCCTGGGCGCCCGTCACGCTGACGTCGCCGCTGACGTCGGCGGCGCGCACGAGCAGGTTCGACGGGACCGCGACCTCGAGACTGATGCTCGCCCCGCGCCAATCGTCGTGATTGTTCCAGTGCCGGTGATTGCCCTGGTCGTCGCAGGAATCGTCGTCGCGGCTGATCACGCAGATCGTGACGCCGTCGGACTGCTCGTCGACCTGCACGTGAATTCTATCGGCGTCGTCGCGATCGCCACGGTGGCGGCCGGTCACCTCGACGCGGCCGCTGGTCGACGGCACGATCTTGATGTCGTCATTGATGTTCTCGACCCGCACGGTGCGGCCGGCGGGGACCGCCTTCGACCAGTGAAAGTCGGCCGTCTGGGCGGCGGCGGGCAGAGCGATGGCGGCGAGGGCCGGCAGAACGAGACAGCGCAGTCCACGGATCATGAGAGTTCTCTCAGGGTTGTGAGGCGGGCGACCGCGCGCCGCGCCCGTTCGAGGTGATGGTGATGTCGCCGCTGAAGGTGTCGGCGGAGATGCGGGCCGCGCCGCCGCCGATCGCAAAGGTGAAGTGCTTCGCCATGGCCGAGCCGATGCCGTGCTCGCCCGGCTCGAGCGTGATCGGGAACTCGCTGTCGATCTCGCCGTTCCAGGTCGAGACGCTGAGCTGCGCGCTGGCGGTGCGCGGAATGTGCAAGCCGATGTCGCCCGAATGCGACGTCAGCTCGTAGCGACCCGCCGGATCCACGATGCCGTCGTACGTGACGTCGCCGCTCGTCGTCTTGGCGCGAACGACCTTGGCCGTCATGCCGCGGAGATCGAGATCGCCGCTCACGCTGCTCACGTCGGCGTCCCCGCGCACGTCGGTGAGCCGCACGTCGCCATTGAGCGTCGCTATCTCCACGTCGCCGGTGATATCCGACGCCGAGAGGTCGCCGGAGAAGGTGTGCACGTCGAGGCGCCGATTGACGCCGCTGATGTCAACGTCGCCGGACTGGGCGTGCACCTCGACCTCGCCGCGCGTGCCGCGAATCGAAATGTCGCCGGACCCGGTGCGCGCCACGACGCTCACGCCGTACGGCACGGTGATCTCGACGCGGTCCTCATCGTCGTCGGAGCCGCTGATCTGCTCCAGGCGGGCGCGCGTTCCCGTCACGTCGAGGCGGAGCCGACCGCCGCGCCCCGGTGCGCGGATATGGACCTGGTTGCCGTCGCGGCCGCTGACGGTGATGTCGCCGTTCGGGATGGTGACCGAGAGCGAGCCGTTGCGGTCGAAGGTGAACGCCGTATCGAGGCGCGCCAAGTCGTACGGCGAGCGGTGCCGGCTGTTCTGTTGCGCGCCGGCCGCGCCGGCCGCGCCGCCGAACGGCGACAGGACCGTCGCGCCGGCGGCGAGCAGCGCGAGTCGGGCGGCAAGCGAAGGAAGAGAGTTCATGAGAATATGCTCACGTCCGCACCGGCAGCGCCGCTGCCGTACGGAGAAGCGTCACCTTGTCGTTCATGGCACCGTCGAGCGACTCGAGCAGAAAGCGGCTGGCCGGATCCTGCTGCAGGGCCTTGCGGCACTGGGCGATGGCGGTGTCGATGACCCGAAGATTGTGATCGATGATGGCGACCGTCGACGAATCGAGCTGCGGCCGACGCGCGGCGAGCACGATTCGCAAGCGCGCGATTTCCTGGTCGTAGGTTTGTTCGGCGGTGAGCTTGTTGGAAACCTGGATGGTGGTGGGGCGGGGGAGCGGCTGGGCGGCGGAGCGCTGGAACGCTGGAACGCTGGAGCGCGGGAGCGCCGGGGCATTCGAGCGGTCGCCCATCGACGCAGACGGCGCGGCGTTCGCCGCGGGATGATTGATGGTGTCGCCCAGCGCGGGCAGCTCGACGACCGTGCGGACCGGTTGCGAGACGGCGAGACTCCGCTTCGTCATCACGTGCGTGATCGTTGCCGTAATTGCCACGAGGCCAGCAGCCGCGAGGCCGAGCCAGAGCTTCGACCGCGTTCTTCCGTTCCACCGTTCCGCCGCTCCGCCGCGCTTCAGTTCCACCACCGGCGTCTCGATTCGCGCTTCGATGCCGTTCCACAGGTCGCGGGTCGGCGCGAGCTCCGGCAGATTTGCCGCGTCGCTCTGCAACTTGCGGAGATCGCCAAGCAGCGGACCGCAGGTGCCGCACGAGATCGCGTGCGCCTCCAGCTCGGCGCGCGTCGGCTCGTCCAGCGTTTTCTCGAGCAGCTCCGCCAGTTGGTCGGCGAATCGGTCGCAGCTCGTTGGATTGGTCATCGGTTCAGTGCCTCCCGCAATAGGAGCCGCGCGCGGTGCAATTGCGCCTTGGTGGCTCCCGATGTCACGCCGAGCATCTCGGCGATTTCCTCGTGTTTGAAACCCTCGACGTCGTGCAGAATGAAGACTCGCCGGGCGCCTGGCGGCAGCGTGGTGATCGCCTCCTCCAGATCGAGCAGATCGCCCGGTGCGAGCGGCGATCCAACCACACCGGGCCGACCGTCCATGCCACCCGCGTCTTCATCGTTCTCCTCGAAGCGCGACCGTTGGCGGCCGTCGGTCTTGCGTGCGTTGAGCACTACGTTGACGGTGAGCCGGTGCAGCCAGGTCGCAAACGAGCTTTCGCCACGGAACAGGTGCAGCTTTTCCCATGCGCGGACGAAGACGTCCTGGGTCAGCTCCTCGGCGCGATCGCGGTCGGCGACCATGCGCGCGCAGAGGGAAAAGACTCGGTTGACGTGCCCCCGGTACAGCCGCTCGAACGCGCTCCGGTCCCCGGCCGCGGCTCGCGCCACGTCCGAATCGCCGTTGCCAGTATGAGCGGATGATGCTTCGATAACTGCCACAGCAGCCATGGTTTCCCGGGTTCCATCCGTGCACCGGATGAGATACCTCGGGAGGGGAGAAGGTTTGAACCGCGGAGGAGCGGAGGAGCGGTCGGACGGTTTCAGGTCAGCACGCCGAATTGGCTTGGACTGAGTGGGGGGGACGCGGAAGAGGACGGAAACCAGAACGGGGGCGAGTCGCGGAATTGGCCCAGGCGCATCGAGTCCGTCGCGCCGCACCGCAAAAGCATTTGGTTTCTTATCCGTTCAATCCGTCCTCTCCGTGTCATCCACGTCCAACCTGTAGGGTTCCGCGTGGCGCAATAGGCTCTCGTCGCACAGCGGGTCCAACAGGCCGCGGTAAATCCGCGTCCCCAATTCAGTCCAATCCGATGTGGCGCGATAACATCGATACGGGCAAGCCGCTCGAGCGTTTCACCGTTCCACCGTTCCACCGTTCCACCGTTCCACCGTTCCACCGTTCCACCGTTCCACCGTTCCACCGTTCCACCGCCTGCAGTACAATGCAGCTATGCCCGCGCCCAATCCACTCCGCAAGCACTTTCTCACGCTCGTCGTCTCGGTGGTCGTCCTCGACGCGATCGTGATTGGATTGTACTACGGGCTGCATGTGGCGGAGCGGACGCTCAAGACGCAGGAGACGTTCGTTGCCGTCTGGGTGGTGCTGACGCTGCTGGTTGTCTCGATTCCGATGAAGCGGATTCGGCAGGCGCGTCGGCAGCGGCCGTGATCAGGCCGAGGCGGGGCCGCGCCGATCAAGGCGCGGCGAATGCCCGCGTGGGGGGTGCTGCGCGAATTCCGGCGAGCGGAATTCCGCGCAGTCAGAGATCAGCGTCCGCGATCGGACGTGACGCGCCGGCGAGCGGCCGCGGCCTTGCGCTGGCGCACTTCGCTGGGCTTTTCGTAGTGCCGCTTGCGGCGAAGATCCTTCAGCACGCCGGCCTTTTGCACCTTACGCTTGAACTGCTTGAGCGCCCAGTCGAGGCGGTCGGCTTCATCGAGAGTGACTTCAATCATCGGAGACTCGAAAAAAGAGAAGACGTGAATGGTGTTGCAGCGGACGGGCCAGACGGGACTGGTGAAGCAAAGGAGCCGGGCCGATTCGATCGGCCCGGCTCTTCACTACACGGGCGTGGAACGCGAGCGGTCAGCTCAGCGTCCGAGCTTCGTGACGTTCTCGGCCGCGGGGCCCTTGGCACCCTGGACGATGTCGAACTCGACGCGCTCACCCTCGGCGAGCGTCTTGAAGCCGCTGCCCTGGATGGCCGAGTGATGAACGAAGCAGTCCTTCTGTCCGCCTTCGGGCGTGATGAAACCAAAACCCTTCGCGTCGTTGAACCACTTCACGGTGCCGGTGGTGCGAGCCATGCTTGGAACTCCTCAAAATGTTGTTGTGTCGTCGGAGTACCGGAACAAAGCCGTACGCACCGACCCACAGTTGCTCGTGATAACCCTCACGATGGGAACGCCTCGAGGGCCGACTGCGACCCCCGGCGACGGGACATCAAAAAAGAGGCCCTGCGTAAGCGAAGCCTCTATATATACCTCGGAAACGGTTTACCCGATAGTGCATATTCGTCGCTCGTCCAAGCTAACGAACAAACAATGGAAGTGCAATGGACATTTTTCGTGACCCGAACGGCTGATGTCCCGCGCCTTCGTCAATGAGGATGCCGGCGCTGGCGGGCTGAACCGTCAGTACGCACTTCCGCCGCGCGACGACCCTTCCTACGACGCCGTCGCGGCCAGCATCCTGCTCGAGGCGGCCCGGGACGGCGAAACCTCGAGCGCCGAACAGGCGACCGGCTACTACTGGGGCGAGCCGAAGCTCCGCGAGCACGTTCGGCGCATTCTTCGCCGCGCCGAGGAGACGGGCGACGATCGGCTGGAGCAGCTCGCGCGGCGGTTTCTCCGCTGAGCCGGATCCCCGGCTAGCATTCACGCACGCCGTTCACCCTCCACGAGCGGCGCCACGCCTGGAGCTGCTCCTGACGACTTTCGAACCGCAACCAGAGCTCATGGCATCGCGCATCCGCCGAACGGCGGAGCGCGCGCTGATGCTGCTCGACTATCTCGTGGGACTCACTCTGGCGGCGGGCGCCGTCGCGCTCGCCATTCACTGGCACGCGCGGTACGGCGGTTTTCGAGGCCTGCGGGCGTTCTACCTCTACGACGCCTGGGCGTTCGGCGCGCTGGCGCTGCTGGCCGGCCACGCGATCCGGCGGCGCTGGGAGGCGCGCTGGGTTCTCCAACTGCTGCCGCTCATCGTGCCGGTGATCGGCTATCAGTATTTCATCATTCATTTCGTCCTGCGCCGCCTGTGAAGGCGATGTCGTGGGTTCTGACGCTGGTGCTTGGCGTCATTCTGTTCGGTCTCGGCCTGTTCGTCGCCTGTCGACCGCTCTGGACGCACAACGGCGTGTTGACCGGCGCACGGTGGCTCGACATGACCTTCGCGTTCGTGTTCATGATCCGCGGCGTGATCAACGTACGCACTGCGGCCAGACGTCGACGCGACGGACTGGCACGCAGGTAGCGAACACGACCTGCATGCCGAATTCGCCGTCCATTCCCGATCAGACCGCGGTTGGAGCACGCGCGCGCCGAACTGATTCCGTTGCCGAAATCGTGATTCGCACGCTCGGCGAATTCGTGGACTGTGTCACGCCGGAAACGCCCGATCCGGTCACCGGCCGGCGTCGCGATACCGGCGTCTATCGCGGCGCGTCGGATGCCCGCGCGCCACTGCTCACGAGCCTCGACCGACTCGGCGGCATCGATCCGGCGCATTCGAAAGCGGATCTCGAGGAGCACGTCCTCCGCAACTACATCCGCTACTCGCGCCCGCACGCCGAGGGCCGTGCGACCAACGACTGGGAAGAGCTGATCTCGGCGCAGCACCACGGCGTTCCGACGCGATTGCTCGACTGGACCTATTCGCCCCTGATCGGGGCGTTCTTCGCGACGCGTCCGGTCGAAGGACCCGAGCGCGCGCGCGCCGTATGGCGGCTGGATTGGCAGAAGGTCCATCGGGCGTTCCGGTTTCCGCCGCTGGCGATGCTCATCCGCGATCTCGATGAATTGTTCGACGGCGATCATCGTTCGTCGCCATGGCGATTGTTCGCCCGCGCCAGGAGCGCGTCGCCGTTCGCGTGCCTGGTCGAGCCGCCGTCGCTCGACGAGCGCATCGCCGCGCAGGCGGCGGCGTTCACGATCTGCTCGGATAAATGGCAATCGTTCGATAGCTTCCTGACGTCGCACGGATTGGCGGAGACGCTGACGCGCTATGTGATTCCGGCTGAGAGCGTGGCCAAGCTGCGCGATCAGCTCGATCTCGTCGGGGTGGACGAGCGGCGGCTGTTTCCGGATCTGGACGGCGTCGCGGCGGCGATTCGACGGTACTATGGGTGACTTCACGACGTGATCTTCTTCAAACGACCGAACAAGCAGCCGGGTGAGCGCGAGCGACTCGACTGGCGGCTGCTCGAGCGCGGCGCGATCGCGCTCTATCACAAGGGCACGGTGCTGACGCAGGACATCGCGTGGTTTCGACAGCACGGCTACACGATTCACGAGCTGGATGCGGTGGCGTGGACGGCGCCGGCAGCGTTTCACGCCGACGCGAAGCGCGTGCTCGACTTTCCGGCGCACTACACGGCCAACCTCGCGTCGTGGATCGATTGTCTCGCCGAGCTGAACGTGCCGGACGACGGCGGTGCGGTCCTCGTGGTCCGGCACTACGACACGTTCGCGCGGGCCGAGCCGCAGCTCGCGCAGACGATTCTCGACAGCATCGAGACGACGTCCCGCCGCTTTCTGATGACGGGGCGGCGGCTGCTCGCGCTCGTGCAGTCCGACGATCCGCGCATCCGCTTCGAGCGCGTGGGCGCGCTGCCGGTGACATGGAACCCGCGCGAGTGGCTCGACGCCGACCGAGGATTACGATCCGGCGGATGAGCCGCGCGCGCCTTCGCCGCGGTGTGCAGATTGTTGGTCAACGAATGGGCTGGAGAACAAATGCGGCACGGTTACATGTATGGCGGGGCCTTCGAGACGAATCACGCGACGCTCCGTCCGGGCGCGACGAGCTTTCGCGCGCACGACGGCCAGGAGCACGCGCTGGCGCCGTGGCCGTCGGACGTCGACGGCCTGCGCGTGATCTACATGGAAAAGGCAGGCAAGAAGTTCTTCGCCGTGCGCCTGTTGTATGAGAACTATGATCTGGTGCTCGATTGTCCGGTGGCGATCGACCCGCTGCGGCACATGGGCGGGCGGCGCTTCTCCGCCGCGCCAACCGTCGTGAGCGACGATCAGGCATCCGCGCTGCTCGACGACATCATCCGCGAGAACCCCGGCGAGCAGCCGGAGCTGGCGCTGATGATCAACCGTGTCAATCAGACCCGCCGAGCTTCGCGGCGGCGGCGCGGGTCGTCAGCGAACGATTGACTTCGGCGGCGGCTCGCCGCCCGGTGGCAATCGCGCCGTGCACGGTGCCGGTGCGACCCTCCACATCTGTGGCTTCGCCGGCGAAGAACAACGTCCCGCGCAGCGGGCGAGCGAGCGCCGCGGGTGCATCGACGCCGCCCACCGTCTGATAGCTGTACGCGCCGCGCGACAGCGGATCGTGCTCCCAATCGTGCAGCCACGCCGCTTCGACGAGTCCGCGGATGCGCCGCGGCGCAACGCCGAGCTGTCGTGAGAGTGCGGCGATCGCGGCGTCCTCGATCTGTTCCGGCGCGAGCTGCGAGAGCTCACGCGCGCCAGGTCCGCCGTGCCAGCCGACCATCACGGGCACACGCAGCGGGTAGGCCGTCCACCAGATCGGAAACTGCTCGTCGGACGTATGCAGGAAGCTCAGCGTGTCGAGCGCTTCGGTGTGAATCTGCTTTGCGAACCACTCGGCGGCCCACACGCGCTCCGACAGGCGAAGCGTGATCCGCACGACCGAGCCCATCGCGAGCTGGGCGAGAATTGGCCGCTTGGCGCGGAGCTCGGGATCGAACTCGATCGTTCCCGGATCTCCGGCGGCGGCTTGCAGCACGCCGAGCGGAACCGCGATGACGGCTGCGGTCGCGTCGAGTGCGGGGCGCGATCGACCGTCCGGATGCCTCGATTCGACGGACACGTTGCCGGGTGCCCAGCGCACTCGCGTCACCACCGCGGACAGCCGGACGTGATCGCCGAGTGGCGACGAGATCCACTCGGCCACGCGATCGTAGCCCTCGAGCACGCGGCCGAGGCGCCGTTCGCGCACGTCGCCTTCGGGGCTGCCGCCTTCGGCCAGGGCGCGTTCGCTGACGCGATCGGGATCGGCGGCGTGAAAGCTCTCGACGAACTGAAGCGCGAGCCGGCGATCGAGCGCGAGCTTCCGACCACCCGGTTTGCTGTCGAGGAATTGGCGAAAGGATCGGTCGGGCGTGCGCTTCTCGTTCAGCCGACGCATCACGTGATCGAGCCGCTCCCAGAAGTCGTCGGCGGGACGAAATTGCTCGCCGACTACCTGCCAGCGCCGGCCGCCGATGTCGACGCTGGCTAGCGAGGCTTCTCTAATGATCTCTTCCAGCTCTGGCGCGCTGCCATGGATGAACTCGGCCCCGAGCTCGATCGGAACGGGTGTGCCGCGATCGCGACGAGTGAAGACGCGTCCGCCGATGCGCTCGCGCGCCTCGAGCACGACGACATCGAGCCCTCGCTCGTGGAGCTCGCGCGCGGCGGTGAGGCCTGCAACGCCCGCGCCGATCACCACTACATCACACTTCGCCGACGAGCCTGCCGCCATGTCCCCGCTCCACGTTATATGTAGAAATTTTGAATTGGATCTCCCTCGAGGCCGCTCATTCGAGTAGATTGAAGGAGTCCGGCGAGATCCCATTCACCTTCGCCCCCTGACATATGGACGGCTCGACAGCCCAGTCGATCTACCGCGAGGAAAAGGCGCGCGCACTCCAGGAGCGTCGAATCTCGCATGCTCAGCTCATGACCGAAGCCAAGGAGGCATTCGCCAAGATGTTGGCGGATGCGCAGTTGGCTCGTAAGGGCGGCCGGCCGAAGAACAACCCGAACGCAGCGCCAGCCAACGCCGCCGCGGCTCCCGCTGCCAAGGCGAAGCCGGTGGCGGTTCCTGCCAAAAAGGCCGCGACTGCGAAGGCCGCCCCGGTTGTCGCGAAGTTGAATCCGGTAAAGACCAGCGCACACACCGCGCCGGTCAAGCTTCACACCAAGGCCGCGGCCAAGCCGCAGACCTCGACGTCGACGAAAGCGGCGACGGCGAAAGCCAGCCCGTCAGCCAAGGCGGCCTCGCGGAGTGCGGGCGCCAAGTCGCCGGCCAAGAGCGCTCGGATCGCCAAGCGGCCGGCGTCGTCTTCCCGCGCCGCAGCCAGCGCCAAGCCCGCAGCCAGAAAGGCGGCGCCGGCCAAGGCTGTCCGTTCAGCGACACGCAGCAAGACCACGAAAAAGCGGTAGTTCGCCGCCCGCGTGCGCGTCAGACGCGTCGTCGGCGGACTGATACTCGGTCTGATCCTCGGAAGCGTCGTTGCCTCGACGGGCAACGCCGCCGCGATTCGTGCCGTAGGGTGGCTCCAACCGATCGGTCAGCTGTGGGTCAACGCGATCCGCATGACCGTGGTGCCGCTCGTCGTCTCGCTGCTGTTCGTGAGCGTTGCGCGCGACGCCGACCGCCGGCTGGGCCGCATGGGCGTGGTGACGGTAGTCGTGTTCGTCGTCGTGCTCCTGTTCTCGGCGGTGCTCGCGCTGTTGCTGACGCCGTCGCTCATGCGCGACATGAAGCTCACGCCGGCCGCGGCCGAAGCGCTGCGCGCGAGCGCGACGACGAGCGGACAGCACGCAGCCGCGCTGCATACGCCGCTGCCGGGATTCGCAGCGTGGCTCACGTCTCTGGTGCCGGTGAATGCGATTGGCGCGGCGGCGGAAGGCGCAATGTTGCCGCTGATCGTGTTCACGCTGCTCGCGGCGCTCGCGGCGCGGACGATCGACGCGACGCTTCGCCAGCCGCTGCTCGACGTCTTCGCCGCTGTAGCGGCGGTGATGACGCGGCTCGTCGAATGGATCATCGCGGTGGCGCCGATCGGCATCTTCGCGCTGATCGCGCCGGCCGCGAGCCGAGCGGGCGTGACGCTCGCCGGCGCGGTCGTGTACTACGTGGTCGCGATTTCGGCGGTGCTGCTGCTGTTCGCGCTGTTGCTGTATCCGATCGCGGCGATCGGTGGACGAATTCCATTGCCGCGCTTTCTCCGCGCCGTGTTGCCGGCGCAAGCGGTGGCGCTCAGCTCCAGCTCGTCGCTGGCGTCGCTGCCCGCTCTGGTCGAAGGTGGTATGGCGCTCGATCTGCCGTCGCCTGTCACGGGGTTCGTGCTGCCATTATCGGTGTCGGCATTCAAGGCTGCGGCGCCAATCACCTGGATGGTCGGCACGCTCTTTCTCGCCCGCCTGTACGGCGTAACGCTCGGCGGCGGCGCGCTCGTCATGATCGCGCTGACCGGCGCGGCGCTGAGTCTCACCATTCCGGGCGTTCCGCAGGGTGCGCAACTGATGCTCGCGCCGATGCTCGTGACCTACGGCATTCCACCGGAAGGAATCGCGCTGCTCATCGCGGCGGACACTATTCCCGACCTGATGGGAACCATGGCCAACGTCACCGCGGATCTGGCGGTGAGCGCAGTGGTCGGCGCCCTGGTGCCGGGTGACGACACGCCGGCCGTGGTTGCGGACTCGTGGTCCGAGGGCGCATCATCTGCCGATGCATGAAGGCGATTTTCGAATTCGCGGCAAGGAGATCTCGCGCGTCGAGGGGTTGAGCGACGCGGTGTTCGGCTTCGCGATCACGCTGCTCGCCGTGTCGCTGGAGGTGCCGAAGACGGCGGCGGAGGTGCTGCACGCCTTGCGCGGGGTGCTGGCGTTCGCGGTCACGTTCCTCATTCTGTTCAACATGTGGCGGATCCAGTTCAACTACTTCCGCCGCTATGGCATCGAAGACCGTCGCATCGTGTGGCTCACGGCCGCGCTGCTGTTCGTGCTGCTCGTGTTCATCTACCCGCTCAAGTTCGTGATGGCGACGATTTGCGAGAGTCTGCTCAAGCACATCGGATTGCCCGATCCCACCTTTCACCGACAGCTCGTGCTGCCCGATGCCGACATTCCGCCGCTGTTCACCGCGTTCGGCTTCGGCCTGTCGGCGGTGTTCGGTGTGTTCTCGTTGATGTTCCGCCACGCGCTGTCGCTGCGCGAGCACCTGCAGCTGGACGAGCTCGAGGTCTTCGACACCACCGAATCACTCCGCGCCACGATGAAGACCTGCGTGCTCGGCGCCTGCATGGGCGTGTGTTATCTCATTGGCACCATCCGTCCGGCGAACGCGGAGCTCATGGCGGACATCGCCACGGCGTTCGTCGTCCTCGTGGGGCTGTGGATCGTCAGGCAGCGACGCGGCCGATCGAAGCGACGAGCCGCGGTGCAGGGACGGATGAGCGAGGCGACCGCGTGAGGCGGCCGTGTGCCACGCTGTCCCGACATGCCGCGGCTTTCGTGGGCTCACTGGGTCTCGCGGGCGCGTTGGCCGCGTGCGGTCCATCCGATAGCCGTGCGCCCGTTCCGCCGAGCACCGCCGCGGCAACCACCGCGACGGCCAAAGCGGACGACGGCGCCTGTCCCAACACGGGCTTGTGGGCGAAGTGCTCGCTCTTGTACCGGCTCCAGCGGTCGGGACTCGTGCCGCGAGTCGATTCGAGCGCCACGGTCAAGGAGAAGGGGCTCACGGGCACGCCCTTCGTCATCCGGCTCAGCGCGACGTCGACGATGGACGTGTTTCTCTATCCGGATTCCGCCACACGCAAAGCCGACGCCGTGAAGCTCGATCGCACGAACATGGTGAGCGACTCGGCACCGCTGACGATGATGCATGAGCAAACGCTCATCGAAGCGGCGAATGTGATCGCGGTGCTGTCGACCCTCAACGACCAGTTGCGCGAGCGGGTGGGGAACGCGATTCTCGCGGGGGCACCGCAACCGTGATGGCCGGCGGTCCGGATCGGCTGCGTCGAAGCGCGGTCTCGATGTGGACCGCGTGCTCGCTCGCGGCGGGCACGCTGGCCGCGGCGACCTGCCTGGCGTCGTTCACGTCGTGCGTGGCGCCGATCGCGCGCGGCGTGCGGGCGAATCCGTCGATGCCGGTGCCGGACAGCTTCGTCGTCGCATTCCAGACGAGCCGCGGCCGATTCGACGCCATGGTACACACCGATTGGGCGCCGACCGGCGCCGACCGGTTCTATCAGCTCGTGAGCGACCGCTACTATGACGGCGCGCGGTTCTTCCGCGTCGTCAAGAACTTCGTGGCGCAGTTCGGAATTTCAGGAACGCCGGCGGTGAACGATGCATGGCGCGTGCGGCGCATGGCTGACGAGCCGGTGCGGCACACGAACGGGCGCGGGACCATTGCCTACGCGCGCGGCGGGCCAGGGACGCGGACGGTGCAGGTGTACATCAACCTGCGAGACAACGCGCGGCTCGACAGTCTGAATGGATTCGGATTCCCGCCGATCGCCGAGGTGATTTCCGGAATGACGATCGTGGATTCGCTGTACTCGGAGTACGGCGAGGCGACGCCGCGCAGCGGAGCGCGCCCCGGACACTCCGGTCCGTCCCAGGATTCGATCGAGGTGCTCGGCAACACATATCTCGAGCGCGGCTGGCCGAAGCTCGATTACATCAAGACGGCGCGCGTGATTCGTGAGTGGCGCTCGCCAACGCCGGCGGCCGGCAAATGACGGCCAAGCCCTCGGCCCCCGAGGCGCCGGCGAGCGCAGCGTTCAGCGGTTCGCTGTCCGTCGCCTCGGACGAGCAGAGGGTCGAAGCGCGGAGCTCCGCGCTCAAGAAAGAGCTGGGGATGCGCGATCTGGTGCTACAGCAGATCGTGTACGTCGTCGGCACCGTGTGGGTGGGCACGGCGGCGAAGCTCGGACACTCGCAGGTCGTGTTCTGGCTCGCGGCGATGCTCTTCTTCTACCTGCCGCAGGCCGCGGTCGTCATTCACCTGTCGCGGCGCATGCCGCTCGAAGGCGGACTCTATCAATGGGCGCGCCTCGGCCTGGGCGAAGCGGCCGGCTTCATGGTGGCGTGGAATCTCTGGATCTATGCCGTGGTGCTGATCGCGACGATCGGGTTGCTCGTCGCCACCAATCTGGCGTACGTCGCCGGTCCGTCCGGCGCGTGGATGGCGAGCAACAAGACTTTCATCATGGTGTTGAACGCGTTCATGCTGACGGGCTTGATGGTGCTCGCCGCCGTCGGCCTGGGCGTGAGCAAGTGGCTGCACAACGCGGGCAGCGTGATGCTGATGCTCTCGTTTGCCGCGCTGATCGCATTGCCGTTCTACCACATGGCGCGTGGCACGCTGCCGGCGTATCACCCGTTCGCCGTCGCAATGCCGGCGCTGTCGCTGTTCAGCCTCAACGTATTCGGCAAGATGTCGATGGGCGCGCTGAGCGGTTTCGAGTACGTGGCGGTGCTCGCCGGCGAGACGAAGGACGCCGAGCGGAACATCGGTCGAGCGACGATCATCGCGGCGCCGATCATTGCCGCGATGTTCATCCTCGGCACGAGCGCCGTGCTCGCCTTCGTGCCGATCGATCAGATCAATCTCATCGGCCCGATTCCGCAGGTACTGCGCATCGGCTTCGGCGCGACCGGTGCCGGCGCGGCGGCTGCCGGCATCGCGATCCTGCTGCTCACCGGACGGACCGTCGCCAACTCGAGCATCGTGTTCACCGGCACGACGCGCATGCCGATGGTGGCCGGTTGGGACAATCTCCTGCCGCGCTGGTTCACGAAGCTGCATCCGCGCTTTCGGACCCCGGTGAACTCCGTCCTGTTCGTCGGCATGGTCGCGCTGGTGTTCGGCGCAGCGGGGATCGCCGGCGTCGGCGAGCAGGAAGCGTTTCAACTGCTCGACAACGCGGCGGGCATCTTCTACGGGCTGACGTATCTCGCGATGTTCGCGATTCCGCTCGTCGGCTGGCGAGCGATCGGCGGGCGGCCGCCGCTCTGGCTGATGATTGCCGCCGGCTCGGGCTTTCTCGTCACGCTGCTGTATGTGGTGCTGTCGATTTTTCCGATCATCGACGTGCCGAGCTGGCTGAGCTTCGCGCTGAAGATCTCGAGCGTCGTGATCGTGCTGAATCTGATTGGCGCCGGGCTGTTCGTGGGGGCGCGGCGGCGGCGCGCGCGCACGGCCGCGGTGTAGGCGATGGCGCGCATCGTTCCAGTCGCCATCGCGATCGGTATGGCGGTGCTGTTGACCGGCGAGCCCCGGCCGGTATTCGGTCAGACCGCGCCGGACAGCGCGCGCTGCGACTCGATCGTCGCCGCGGCGCGCGTGGACACGGTGTCGTCCGCGCTGTACATCTCCGTGCAGCGGCGCGAGGCCGACCTGGACCCGGACGACGAAGCGCGAATGATCAACGACATCGCGAGCCGATTCGTGCCGCCGGTGCCGTTTCGCATGAGTGTTTTCGAAGGTCCGCAGCTCATGAGCGCGCTGCGCCTGCGCGGCGGCGATACCATACCGACGCCGCGAGCGCCGACGGTGACGGGAACGTACCGGATCACGGCCGCACCGGACGGCCGGTTGCTCGCCGTGCGCACGATCCGCGAGTCGCTCGTGCGCGGTTTCGACTCGTCCGCTGCCACCGCCATCGAGTCGCTGGCGACGGCGCCCGGATTCATTCCCGCGGTGGACACGGACGATTCGGTGCACATCGCCGTGCGGATCGCGACCGATTCGGTCATCGGCAGCCGTCGGCTGTTCAGCGCGACGTTTCCCCGAATGCCGGTCGTGGGTGTCGTGCCGCGCCTCGGTAATCCGGCGCCGGCATTTCCCGAGGCGGAACGACAAGACAGCGTTACGGCCGGCGAGGCGCTGCTGCGCTTCGTGGTCGATCACCACGGTGTGCCGATGCTGTCGACGGTCGAGGAGGTGCGGGCGTCCAGCATCAACTTTCTCGAGGCGGCGCTCGCCGTGCTGCCCGCGCAGCGGTTCATTCCGGCGACGGTGCGCGGCTGTCCCGTCGCGCAGCAGGTCGATTACCTCTTCAGCTTCGCCGTGCCCCGCGCCGAACATTGACGGGCCGCGGTCCGTGTAGTCGATTAGCGACGTTGCTGCACCTGAGGCGGGTTCCTTCCAGCACGGAGACTCTGCACAATGGCGCATGCACCGCTCCCGCTCTTTCACCGCGGCTTTGGTGAAACGCAGCGGCGCGACGCATGGTGGCTTCAGCCCCTCGTCGTATTCGTGGTCCTCGGCGGTTTCGTGGTGTACGCGACCTGGGCGGCATTCCAGAATGCGTATTACACCTACGGCCCCTACCTCTCGCCATTCTATTCGCCCGAGCTGTGGGGCGATCCGCGCACGGCATGGTTCGGCGCGAAGCCCGGCTGGTGGCCCGGGCTGCTGCCGTTCTCGCCGGCGTTGATCATCCTGCCGTTTCCCGGCCTGTTCCGGGTGACGTGCTACTACTACCGCGGCGCGTACTACAAGGCGTTCTGGGCCGATCCGCCGAATTGCGCCGTCGGCGAACCGCGCTCGAGCTACTGGGGCGAGCGATCGTTTCCGCTCGTCGTCCAGAACATTCACCGCTACTTCCTCTACATCGCGGTGATCTTCCTGTTCATCCTGGCGCACGACGCATGGCGCGGCATGTGGTTCGATGACGGAGCGGGCGGTCGCCGGTTCGGCATCGGCGTCGGCACCATCGTGCTGACGCTCAACGTCGTGCTGCTGACGTGCTACACGCTCGGCTGCCACTCGATGCGCCACCTCGTCGGCGGCTTTCTCGACCGGCTGTCGCAGCATCCGGTGCGCAAAAAGGCGTACGATTGTTCGAGTTGTCTGAATCGCTGGCACATGAAGTGGGCGTGGATGAGCCTCATCGGCGTGGCGTTCACGGATCTCTATGTCCGGATGTGCGCGATGGGCATCTGGCACGACTGGAGAATTCTGTGACCGCCGACTACCAGACCATCGACCACGACGTGCTGGTGATCGGCGCGGGCGGCGCAGGCCTCCGCGCCGCGATCGCCGCGGCGGCCGACGGCGCGAGCGTCGGCCTCGTATGCAAGTCGCTGCTCGGCAAGGCGCACACGGTGATGGCCGAAGGCGGGATGGCCGCGGCGATGGGCAACGTCGACGACCGCGACAACTGGCGCGTGCACTTTGCCGACACCATGCGCGGCGGGCAGTACGTCAACAACTGGCGCATGGCCGAGCTGCACGCGAAGGAGGCGCCGGAGCGTGTGCGCGAGCTGGAAGGCTGGGGCGCGCTGTTCGACCGTACGCCGGACGGTCGCATTCTCCAGCGCAACTTCGGCGGTCATCGGTATCCGCGGCTGGCGCACGTGGGCGACCGCACCGGCCTCGAGCTGATTCGCACGCTGCAGGATCACGGCGTACATCAGGGCATCGACGTGCACATGGAAGTGACCATTGTGCGGCTGCTCAAGGACGGCGACCGGATCTCAGGCGCTTTCGCGTACGATCGCGAGCGCGGCCGGTTCCGCGTGTTCACCGCGCGCGCCGTGGTGCTGGCGACGGGCGGCTGCGGCCGCGCGTTCAAGATCACGTCCAACAGCTGGGAGTACACCGGCGACGGACACTCGCTGGCCTATCACGCCGGTGCGGCGCTTCAGGACATGGAGTTCATCCAGTTCCATCCGACCGGCATGGTGTGGCCGCCGAGCGTGCGCGGACTGCTCGTGACGGAGGGCGTGCGCGGCGAGGGTGGGGTATTGAAGAATCGTGATGGCAAGCGATTCATGTTCGAGAACGTCCCCGACAACTACAAGTCGCAGACGGCGGACAATCCCGAAGAGGGCTGGAAATACACGCAAGGAGACAAGGAGTCGCGGCGGCCGCCCGAACTGCTCACGCGCGATCACGTCGCCCGCATGATCGTGAGCGAGGTGAAGGCCGGCCGCGGGTCGCCGCACGGCGGCGTGTTCCTCGACATCTCGTGGATTCGCGAGAAGCTCCCCAACGCCGAAGAGCACATCAAGCGCAAGCTGCCGAGCATGTACCACCAGTTCATGCAGCTCGCCGGCATCGACATCACGAAGCAGCCGATGGAGATTGGCCCGACCACGCACTACATCATGGGCGGCATTCGCGTGGACGGCGACACGCAGATGTCGACCCTGTCCGGCCTGTTCGCCTGCGGCGAGTGTGCCGCGGGACTGCATGGCGCGAACCGGCTCGGCGGCAACTCGCTGTCGGATCTCGTGGTGTTCGGCAAGCGCGCCGGGGAACACGCGGCGCGGTTCGCGAAGGAGCACGGCACGGCGTCGATCGACCGCTCGCAGGTCGACGACGCGGCCGGCGAGGCGCTCGCGCCGTTCGAGCGCGAGGCGAGCGGCGAAGGGCCATACCAGGTGCAGGAAGCATTGCAGGAGACGATGCAGGATCTCGTCGGCATCGTGCGCACCCAGCACGAGATGGAGCGCGCGCTCAACAATGTGCGCGCGCTGGAGCGGCGGGCGGCGATGGTCGGCGTGAAGGGCAATCGCGAATACAATCCCGGCTGGCACACCGCGCTCGATCTCAAGAACCTGCTCACGGTGTCGGAGGCGATCACGCGGTCGGCGCTCGAGCGCAAGGAGAGCCGCGGCGGACATTTCCGCGACGACTATCCGGGCAAGGATCCGGCGTACGGGTCATTCAATCTCGTGATCCGAAAGGGCAGCGACGGCGACATGCAGCTCAGCCGCGAATCGATTCCGCCGCTGCCGACGCATCTCGCGGCCGTCATCGAGGAGATGAAATAGATGTCGACCATTCCCGCGCCCGCGAATACGACACTCACGGCGACCGATGCGTACACCGCCGCGCAGGCCGAGCAGGATGCATCCGCACGACATGCCACGCGATCGTTCCGGATCTGGCGCGGCGCGGACGGCACCGGCGAGTTCGTGGAGTACAAGCAGGACGTGGTCGAAGGCATGGTCGTGCTCGACGCGGTGCACGAGATCCAGGCGACGCAGGCGAACGACCTTGCCGTGCGCTGGAACTGCAAGGCGGGCAAGTGCGGCTCATGTTCGGCCGAGATCAACGGGAATCCGAAGCTGATGTGCATGACACGGTTGTCCGACCTCGACGCCGAGAGGCCGGTGACGATCGAACCGATGCGGGCCTTTCCGCACGTGCGCGATCTCGTCACCGACGTGTCGTGGAACTATCGCGTCAAGCAGTCGATTCAACCGTTCACACCGCGTGCGCCCGACGCGCCGGACGGCACGTGGCGAATGCAGCAGGCGGACGTCGACCGCGTGCAGGAGTTCCGGAAGTGCATCGAATGCTTTCTCTGTCAGGACGTATGTCACGTGCTGCGCGACCATCACAAGCACGACGAGTTCATCGGCCCGCGCTTTCTCGTGTACACGGCCGCGCTGGAGATGCATCCGCTGGATACGGCCGACCGCGTGCCGGCGCTGCGGCACGAGCACGGCATCGGCTTCTGCAACATCACCAAGTGCTGCACCAAGGTGTGCCCGGAGCACATCACGATCACCGACAACGCGATCATCCCGCTCAAGGAGCGGGTGGTCGACGAGTTCTTCGATCCGATCGGCAAGCTGGTGAAGATCTTCAGTCGCAGAAAGCAGGAGTGAACCCGGAGGACGCCATGGAGCTGAAACCGATCACGCACGAAGCCATCCCCGCCGCTCTGCAGAAGGCAGAACGCTATCGATTGCTCAACGAGTCGTCGGCGGCGGAGAGCATCTGCCTGGATGTGCTCGAGATCGATCCGGGGAATCAGGAGGCGCTCGTGATGCTGCTGCTCGCGATCACCGACCAGCTTGCGGAGGAGCTGGCCGACGGCGTGCGCCGCGCGCGCGAGATCCTGCCGCGGCTCGACAGCGAGTACGATCGCGCCTACTACGCCGGCATCATCTGCGAGCGCCGGGCGCGCGCCCAGCTTCAGCGCGGCGCACTCGGCTCGGCGGAAGTCGCCACCGAATGGTTCCACGATGCGATGCGCTATTACGAACGTGCCGAGAGCATGCGGCCGGCGGGGAACGACGAATCCATCCTGCGGTGGAACACGTGTGTGCGCATGCTCGACCGGCACGAGCACGTGTACGCGCCCGGCGAGTACGAGCCGGTGCTCGGCGAGTAGCAATCAGGCGGGCGGGCAGAAGACGACCAGCGCGATCACGCGCGATTCGCCGGACGGGCGCAGCGCGGGCCGCGCGTTCAATTCGCTGAACGCGGCGAGAGAGCGCAACCAGGCTTCGTCGTCGAGCGGTGCGGCGACCAGCGTGTCGAGCACTCGTTCGGCTCCTTCGCCGAGTGCGGCTGTGCCGATGGCGCGCGCGGCATCGGCGAGCGGAGTGAAAGCGGCCCGCTGATGACGCGGCGCACGCGCCAGAGTCTGGGCGACGCGTGCGAGCGCTTTGCGCCGCGATCGGGCAGCGGCCGCGGCGACCAGATCGATTGCCGCCGTCCCGGCCTGATTCGCCAACCACGCCTCGACGCGTTGCAGGATCTTCCCACCCTCCAGGGCGGACACCGTCGCCGTCGCGCGCGCAGCATCGGTCAGCTGCGGCAGCGCGCGAGCGATGTCGGTGGCGGAAGAGCGAAGTCCCTCGCCGGCGTCGACAAGCAGCTTCGTCGCACCGTCCTGTGATACTGCCGCCAGGAAACCTGCGCGCGAAGCCGAGCACGCACTAATGAGCGTTTCCTCAGGGACGTCCGTGATCGGACCTCGGCTCGCGTTCCGCCAACGCCGCAGGCAGGCCCGGATTTCGCCTTCCTGTTCCGCCAACCCGCGATCGGCTGGCGGATCGACGTTCGCCGCGGGCAGAATCCGTCCGGCGACGCCGATCGTGCGCTGCGCGATGCTGAGCTTTGTCCGAAGGCGCTCCTCGATGCGCAGCAGGCGCTCGGCGGAGATCGGGGGGAGCACCGTATAGACGGTCACGACCTCGTGCCGCGAGCCGAGGCGGCGGACGCGGCCGACACGCTGATCGAGACGAGCCGGGTTCCACGGCAGATCCAGGTGCACGACCACTGACGCTTCCTGAAGATTCAGCCCTTCGCTGAGCATATCGGTGGTGATGAGCAGATCGATACGCTCGGCGCGGCTGACCGGCTTCGCGCGGCCCGAATCGGGAGTGAACTGCGCGATGACGTCGCGGCGGGGCACGCGCCCGCTCGCCACACGGGCGCCGGACGCCGTGAGCGCAGCGACGCCGTCGTCGCGCCGCATGGCCGAACGGAGCGCATTGACAGTTTCAGCATACTGACAGAACGCGATGACGCGCTCCCCGTGGTGCGCCGCCCGGATGCGGCGGAGGACGTCGGCGCGCTCCTGATCGGGATCGGGACCGCTCGACACTTCGTGGAGCAGATCCTTCACCGCGGTGTTGTGGTGTCTCAGCGCGAGTCGCAGCGCGTCGAGATCGACGTCGGGCTCGACGCCGGCATCGAGGATCAATTCCGGAAACGCCAGCTGCAGCGAATCGCCGGACTGCGTCCAGGCCGCGAGCTCGGTGCGCGTGGGGCGGCGTCCGGCCTCGATCGCGCTGGCGAGCGCCGCGCCGCGCGCCCGGCGCCGCCCGAGTGCCGCGACGAGTGCGGCACGGCTCGAGGTCCACTGATGCAGCAGGCCGTACGTGAGCAGCGCGCCGGCGACCGATTCATCGCGAGCCGGTACGGGCGGCGGCAGTGCGAGGAGGCGATCGATGCTCTCGTCGGACGTGACCAGCGATATCGCGTGCGGGCCGTTCAGGCGCGGCAGGTTTGCGGATTCGAATCCGCCGCGAACGACGTAGCGGGCCAACTCCGAGTCCGGCGCCTCCCACGCGCGCCGTCCCAGAAACAGCGCGAGCTGCGCGGCGAGATCGCTCTGGCGATTCTGCACCGGTGTGGCGCTGAGGAGCAGCACGCGGGCGCGCGCGCACAGCGCGGCGATCGACGCGTACCGCCGCGTGCCGACCGTTCGCACGCGGTGTGCTTCGTCGACGATCATGAATCGGGGCGTCGGAAGGTGCGCGCCGCGACTCAAGGCCTCGTGGCTGACAAGAGTCGCCTCGACGCCGGAGCGCGCCGCGGCGTCGAACCACATCTCGCGCAATCCGGCTGGCACGACGATCAGAGGATGCTCATGAAGTGCTTTGGCGACGGCCAGGGCGGTGAAGGTCTTTCCCAGGCCCACGCGTTCGGCCAGCAGCGCGCCGCCCTCGAGCAGTATCAAGTCGCACAGCCGGTCGGCTGCCTGGCGCTGGTGCTGACGCAACGTGATGTTGCCGAGCCGCTCGGGTACGCGGCCGTCGCCATCGAGCACGCGGGCGGCGATGCAGGCCATCACGTCCGCGAGCGCCGCGGGGCGGAGTCGCGTCGTCATCCGTCCCAGACCAGCAGCGACGTGATGTCCCGCTGTGTTATATCGTACGCACGCATCGCCGCCTCGAGCAGCGCCACGTCGCTCACGTCGTCGTGCTGAGCCGCGCGCGCGCCCAGCGGCGCGAGCAGCTCGCGCGCACGGGCCCAGTCGCGCGGAACCGGCAGGAGCGACACCGTCCAGCCGAGAAAGCGCCGGTAGCCGCCGCGTGCGGGCTCGGCGAGCGCGTCGAGCCACGCGCGCGCGAGCGGACCGTTCAGCAGCGCCGCGAGCGCATGGGCGTCGGTCTCGTTCGCGCAATGGGCGACGTAGCAACTGTTGAGTGGCACCACCGACACCCCGGCTTCGATCACCACCGCGCGCGGGGCGCGGCCGACATCGCCCCACACCACGCGCGGCCCGTCGCTCCGCGCACTCTCCGTGCGGAACAGCGACCACCAGCGGGGCGAGTGTCGAGCGTCGGTACGCGCCTCGAGCTGCCGGCGACGGCGCCCGAGCAGCCGCGCGGCGTGTGGCGGAAGCGACGACAGTACGGTGCCGTTCGGCGCGTGCGTCCAGATGATGTGCTCCGGCGAAGGTTGCACGGACCACGGCCGCAATCGTTCGCCCCGGATCACCGGGCGAAGCATGGTGCGCTCGATGGTCGCGCGCCGCCCATCGGCGCAGATCACCTGCGCGAGTGTGCCACTGACGTCGTCGAGCTGAACGAGGAACGCATCGTTGCAGCCGCACTTCACGCCGAGATACGGCCGACCGGCGCCGCTCGCCGAGAGGGGCGTGCCGATCGCGCGGAGGAGGTTGAAGGCGCGTCGCGGTTCCGGCGGCAGGAGGATCCACGGCGCGCCCGCGCTCTCGTCGAACGGCAGCTCGGCGCACGGAACCGTCCAGCCGAACGAGCCGGCGCGGCGATGATGCACGGCGACGTCGACGCAGGATTCGGCTCGCGAGACCGCGTCGGCAGCTGACGTGCGAGTTCCCACGAGCAGCGATGGGTACACGGCGGCGTCGAATACCGCCGCGGCTTCGGAGTAGTCCTCGAGCCGACGCAGGCGCACGTCGCGATCGATAATACGCCGAATGCCGCCTCCAGCGAGCGAGCGCCACAGCTTGGAGGGCAGCAGCAGCGCGAGCGCGCCGCACGGCGCGAGGAGGCTGATTGCGCGCTCAGTGAACAGGGCGGACACGTCGACCTGGGCAGCGAAGCCGCGGCCGGCGTTCGCGGATGCCGCTCCCGGCTCCCATGCCGCGAGGCGCGCAGCTTCGAAGTTTCGTCGAAACGCCGCCCGGTCGGCGGGATCAACGCGATGCAGCCGAACCCACGGTGGATTGCCGATGACGAGCGAAAAGCCGCCACGGGCCGCAACGTCGGCAAAGTGCACGCGGAAGGAGAACGGCAACGCTCCTCCGTTTGCGACGCGTTGCCGATTCGCGCGCAGCGACGCCGACTGGCGGCGCAGCAGGATTGCAGTATCGCGTTCGTCGCGTGTGGGGTGATATCGTCCGCCGAACAAATCGCGTCCGCGGCGCGCGAGCACCAGATCCCGCCGCCGCTCGGCCGCGCGCGCCAGTTCGGCATCGAAATCGCGCAGGGCGCGGCTGCGCTCCGCGCGATCGAGCTGTCGGGCGAGTGCGGCCTTGCGCGAGCCGCTGGCGCGCACGTATCGCTCGCGCAGTCGACGCATCGCCGCGGATCCGCCAACGCCGGCGCCGGCGTCGATGGACCCGCCGGCGAGCGCGTCGCCGACACGCACGTTGCGATCGAGATTCGGCAGGGGCATCACGTGCGCCGGGTCGGTGACCGGACTCTCGATCACGACGGAGAGCCAGAGGCGCAGCTCGCAGAGCCAGACCGCGGTGGGGTTGACGTCGACGCCGAAGATGGAACGCGTGAGCACGTCGCGCCGGATCGCATCGATGCCGCGATCGTCGCCCGCGGCGGCGAGCAGCGCCGAGATTCGCTCGAGCACGTGAACGAGAAACGCGCCCGACCCGCAGGCGGGATCGAGAATCGTCAGTCGCTCGAGTGACGCGCGATCGGTCGCGCCGGCGAGTGCCGCCTCGAGTCCCGCGCTCGTTATGCGCTCCACCAACGCGAATGGCGTGAAGAACGCGCCGGTTCGCCGCCGTTCGGAGCCACCCATCAGCGACTCGAATGCGCGGCCGAGCATCTCCGGGTCGACCGCGGCTTCGCTCCACGACGCGCTCTCCTCGCGTGCCGTGAACCGATACTGGCCGAACAGGTCGAACAGCAGCCGGCCGTACGCATCATCCGAGAATTCGACGCCGCGCGACGCGCGCTCGAGCGGCGTGCGGCTGAACAGACCACCGTTGAGAAAAGGTACACGCCCGAATCGGCGGGCAACGGGCGCGCGACGGGACGCCGGCGTGTTGAGTGTGCCGAAGAACAATGGGCGCAGCACGCGCCGCTCGAAGCAGCCACCTTTCGCGAGACATCGCTCGAATTGATGGGTGAGAAAGGCGCGGTCGCCGTCCAGCCAACCCTTTGCCTCGAGGAAGGACAGGAATAGAAGCCGCGAGGTGTCGAGGAGCGCCAGCTCGGTGCGTGTCTCGCGCGTACCGATCGGAGAGGAATCCGCGATGGCGTTCACGGAATGCTCGAGAGCACGGTAGAATCGAAGCGACAGCGCCTCGCGACTCAGGATCTCGATCCACCGCGCGTGCGTCAACAGGTCACGTTCGTCGTGGGCGGCGGCGAGCGCACAGATCGTCTCCGCATCGCTGTCGACGACGCGCTCTCGGTGCGACACCAGCGCGGCCAGGCGCGGCGGCCGGCGGTCGTCGGACCAGGCGGCAATCGCGACATCGCCGGAGGTTGGTTGCGTCGCAATGACGCACCAGAGCACGTGCGGCGCGCTGGTCGAGAGACGCGTCGCCAGGCGGTGCAGGAGGTCGCGCAGCGCCAGGCCTCCGGGTGCGATGACGAGGAGCGTTCGCAGCGCGCCGCTGCTCCCGACGACGCGCGCGTCGATGATCAAGTCGTGAACGCCGAGCGCGCGCAGCGCGTCGTGGTCGAGCGGCGATGGGGCAGCGGCAAAGCCGATCGCGGCGGCAATCGGCGTGAGCGCGTCGATCGAATCGGCGGCGGCAAGCAGCTCGGCGGCGGCGCGTAACGTGGGCACGCGCCGACGCTACTCACGATCGTTCAGATCACCGCGACCACTCTGTTGCGTACACGATCAGATCCTTGCATGCGCGGCAAGCGGATCAACCGGAGACGTAGCTGCGCTCCTTCCATCGCACTCGCCGGCCGCGCGCCACCGCCCCACCGGCGATGTAGAGGAAAAGCAACAGCCCGATCGGATACAGCAGTGCGTACCCGATCGACGCCTTCATGAAACGGTAAATCGCCGCCCAGAAGAGAACCGTCACGCCGACGATTACGGCCGACCAGAGCACCCAGGTGTCAGGCAGCACGCCGAGCAGCGACAGCACGAGCGCCACCGGCGGCGCGAGCCCGAACAGCGGGAACACGATCAAGAGAACCGGAAAGAGCGCACGACCCGCCGCACCGCCGGGCATGGCGTGCCGCCCGCCAGCGTAGATGTTCTTGCTCCAGCCGCCAATCACTTCCTTCAATGACGCGTACATGTGCGTCGAGAGCTGGTCGAGGCCGACCATCAGCACGACCCGGCGCCCGGCGCGAAAGAACTCCTGCGCCATCGCCAGATCTTCGGCCACGCGATCGCGCACCAAATCGTGGCCACCCATCGCTGTGTACGCCGCATGCGTCACGAGAATGAATTGACCGTTGGCGATCACGTCCTCGGCGCGCCGCGCCTGATTGACGTGCTCCGGGCCGCCGTAGCGCAATGAGAGCAGCGCGAACACCTGCGGCTGGATGATCCGCTCCCAGAAGCTGTGCATCTCCTGGTCGCCAGCGACGGTGAGCAGGTCGGCGCCTCGCTCGGCGCGCGCATTGACGGCACGGGTGAGCAGATCGGGCGCGTGCCGCGTGTCCGCATCGGTAAAGACGAGCAGCTCGCCGCGCGCCGCCGACGCGCCGGTGGCGCATGCCCACTGCTTTCCGAACCAGCCGGCGGGTAGTGCGGGCGCGTCGATGACTCGAAGGCGCGGGTCGCCGGCCGCGAGGGCGCGGGCCAGCTTGCCAGTGCCGTCCGTCGAATGATCGTCGACGACGATGACCTCGAGTGCCGGATATCGACTCGCCAGCACCGAGGCGACGCAGCGCACGACGTTGCGTGCTTCGTTGCGCGCCGGAATGATCACCGACACGAGCGGTGCGCGTTCCGGCGCGACCGCGCTCACGTCATCGAGCGAGCTCGCATGACGCGCTCGAATGAGCCCGACGATCGGTGGTGCGATCCACGGCAGCGTGCAGGCGAGCGGAAGCACGACGGACATGCCGCAAGATAGACGCGTCGCCGGCGGCGAAAAAAAAAGCGCGGGGCGCGCAATGCGCGCCCCGCGCTTTGATCCGTTCCAACAAGGTGCTTAGCGCGACGACCCGCTACTTCCCTTGCTGCTGCCGCCGCGACTCGACGTGTTGCCGCGATTCGCGGAGCTTCCGGAGCTCGAGCTGCTGCCGCGGGACGAGCTGCTGCTGCTCGACCCGGAGCGTCCGGAGGATGAACCGGAATTGCGCGAGGAGCCGCTCATCCCGCCCGACGACTGCGAGTCGCTGTCGGAGTCGCCCAGCGTACGGGTCGATGAGCTGCCGATACCCTCATCGTTGCGGTTGCCGCGATCGCTGCGACCGCTGGTGCTGCCGCTGCTGCTGCTCGATCCAGTCGACGAGTTTGGGTCGAGCCCGGCCGCCGAATAACCGCTCGCATTGCTGCTGCCGACGTTCGACCGGCTGTGGTCGCGACTCGAGTTGGGCTGACTGCTTCGGCTGCTCTGGTTGTTCGACCGCGAGTTGCTCGATGAGCCGCTCATGCCGTCTCCCTGGTTGCTTGAACGATCCCGCATGTTGGTCCTCCCCCTGAAGTCTGACGCCGACGTCGTCCGCTCCGCTTGCCGTTCCGCCGGCGAGTGTACGCCATCTCGCAGATGCGGTGCCAGCCGTTTGCGAAACGGTCGAGTTGACGAGGCGCATTGCTTGTGCGTATGTGCTGCGATGCGATTTCCTCGACTACTGAGAGCGGGCTCACGCGTGGCGCTCGTGGCGCCCGCCGGTCCGTTGAGCGGCGAATCCGACCTCCAGCGAGCGATCGACAGCACACGCGCGTTCGGGTGGGAGCCGATCGTCGGCGAGCACGTGCGCAGCAAGGACGGGTATCTCGCCGGCAGCGACGCCGAGCGGCTCGCCGATCTCAACCAGGCGGCGGCTGACGACTCGATTGACGCCGTGTGGTGCATTCGTGGCGGCTACGGGGCCATGCGCCTGCTCGACGCGATCGACTACGAGGCATGGTGTCGCCGCCCGAAGGCGCTCATTGGCTTCTCGGACATCACGGCGCTGCACGCCGCCATCGGCGCACGCGCCGAGCTCGTCACCTTTCATGGCCCCACCGCCCGCGCATCGCTGACGGACTTTTGCAAATCCTCATTGCGCGAAGCGGTCGCCTGCGACGGCCCACTCGTGCTGTCCGCCCCGTCGGGCAAGGCGCTTCGACCGGGCCGGGCCCGCGGCCGGCTCGTCGGCGGCAACCTGGCGCTGCTCGCCGGCATGGCCGGCACGCCGTTCGCGCCATCGTACGACGACGCGATTCTGGTGCTGGAGGACGTGAACGAATCGGTGTACCGGCTGGACCGCATGCTGACGCAGCTCCGCCTCAACGGTGCACTGTCGAATCTGGCCGGCCTGGTCCTGGGCCAGTTTACCGACATTCCGGAGGACTCGAGCAACGAGGACCGCCCGCTGAGCGAGCTGCTCGACGAGCTGGCCGGCTGGTGCGGCGTCCCGTGTCTCGCGAACGCTCCAGTGGGGCACGTCACCGACATCTGGACCGTCCCCCTCGGCGCCACGGCCGAGCTGGACGTGGATGAGAGAACACTCAACGTAGTCCGTAGTCCGTAGTCCGTGGTCCGTCGTCCGTGGTCCGTGGTCCATGTCCATGGTCCCTTGATGCATTCCTCGCTTCTGTAGTCCGACCTCTGACATCTCGGTAGTTCCCTATCCTCTCTCCTCTCTCCCCTTTCCCCTCTCGATGAAATCCGCCGCCGACCTGATTGCCGCCGCAAAGTCACGCATCACCGAAGTCACGCCGCGTCAGGTGCTCGATCTTCAGAAGTCGGGTGAGCCGCTGACGTTGCTCGATGTGCGCGACCAGCAGGAGGTGAACCTCGGCCGCATACCGGGCGCGGTGCACATCTCCCGCGGAAATCTCGAAAGCAAGGTCGAGGCGGAGGTTCCGCGCGATGCCCACGTGATCGTGTATTGCGCGTCCGGCAATCGCTCGGCACTGGCAGCCGACACGCTGCAGGAGATGGGATACACGAACGTCGCGTCGCTCGCCGGGGGCTTTCGCGGCTGGGCAGAATCGGGCGGCGAGGTGGAATGAGTCGTGAAGTCGGTCGACGAGCTCCTGTTGCATCCTGACGTTGCGCGCCTGGCGCTCGCGCTCGCGGAACATCCGGCACGCACGCTGACGCCCGAAGGTGGCGCGCGCTTCGCGGCGATTGCGCTCATTCTTCGGCCGAACGTGGCGGGTGATCTGGAGCTGCTGATGATCAGGCGCGCCGAGGTGGAGCGCGATCCATGGAGCGGCCACATCGCGTGCCCCGGCGGGCGGATGGACCCCGGCGATCGCGATCTCGAACAAACCGCGATTCGTGAAACGTGGGAGGAGACCGGCGTCGACCTGGCGCGGGACGGACGTGTGCTTGGCGCACTCGACGACATCACGCCGCGCACCCCGTCGCTGCCGCCGCTGATCATTCGGCCGTTCGTCGCGGTGGCATCAGCGAATGCGCAAATCGTGCAGAACGTCGAGGTCGCGGAGGCGTTCTGGGTACCGATGACGGCCATTCGCGAGATGGCGGCCTGGGGCCGCGGCATGGTCCCGATCCGCGGCGTGGGCGAACGCGAGGTGGACGTGTTCCGTCACGGCGATTACGTCGTGTGGGGCCTCACGCATCGGGCGCTGTCGCAATTCGTGTCGCTGCTGCGCTGAGCCCGCGCTGGCGAAATAAGTTAGGATAACCTAACTTATCTGGCGTCCAGCGCCGGAGCCCGAGTGGCCAGTCCGAAAGTCGATCGCGAAACTCCGCCAGAGGGCGGTGAGCCGGGATGGCGTCGCTCGCGCGTCGCGCCGAGCCTGGAGGACGTCTACCGCAGCGTGGAGGTCGGCGGCGGCAGCTTCTTTCGCAAGCTGCTCGCGTTCGCCGGCCCGGGCTATCTCGTCGCGGTCGGGTACATGGATCCGGGCAACTGGGCGACGGATCTCGCCGGCGGGTCGCGGTTCGGCTACGCGCTCCTCAGCATCGTGCTGCTGTCGAACTTGATCGCGGTGCTGCTCCAGGGGCTCGCGTCCAAGCTCGGCATCGTCACGGGCCGCGATCTCGCGCAGGCGTGTCGCGATCATTTTTCGCGGCCCGTGACGATCGGACTGTGGATCCTCAGCGAGATCGCGATTGCCGCCTGCGATCTCGCGGAAGTGATCGGCTCGGCCATCGCGCTGAACCTGCTGTTCCACTTGCCCGTCGCCATCGGCGTGCTCGTCACCGGCTTCGACGTGCTGATCCTGCTGTCGCTGCAACACCGGGGCGTGCGCGTGCTGGAGGCGCTGGTCGTCGTGCTGATCGCCAGCGTGGCACTGTGCTTTCTGTTCGAGCTGATTCTCGCGCGGCCCGACATCGGCGAGATGGCGCGCGGCTTCGTCCCGACGCCGGCGCTGCTGCACGATCGCGCGATGCTGTACATCGCGATCGGCATCCTCGGCGCGACCGTGATGCCACACAACCTGTATCTGCATTCGTCGATCGTGCAGACGCGCAAGTACAAGGAGACCGCGGCCGGCCGACGCGAGGCGGTGACGTTCGCGTTCGTCGATTCCACGATTGCGCTGAGCTTCGCATTCTTCATCAATGCGGCGATTCTCATCACGGCCGCGGCCACGTTTCATCGCACGGGTCACGCGCAGGTGGCGGAGATCCAGGACGCGCACAAGCTGCTGACGCCGTTGCTCGGCGGTGGGGCGAGCACGGCCTTCGCGTTGGCGCTGCTCGCGTCCGGACAGAACTCGACGCTCACCGGCACGCTGGCCGGTCAGATCGTGATGGAGGGTTTTCTCAATTTCCGCATTCGCCCGTGGATGCGCCGCTTGATTACCCGGCTCATCGCCATTGTGCCCGCGGCGGTGGTCGCCATCTTGTATGGCGAGAGCGGCACCGCCAAGCTGCTCATCCTCAGTCAGGTGATTCTCAGCTTGCAGTTGTCGTTCGCCGTGTTTCCCCTCGTAGCGTTCACGTCCGACCGCGCCAAGATGGGTGCCTTCGTGAATCCGGCCTGGCTGAAGGTGCTCGCCTGGAGCGCGGCGATCGTGATCGCCGGGTTGAACGCGTTTCTGCTCGTGCAGATCGCCACGGGACGCGGCGTCTGATGTACACGCGCATTCTCGTTCCGCTGGAGCATTCGCCGTACGACGCCGCAATCGTCGAGCACGTTCGGAAGCTGGCGAAGTTCTGCGGTGCGTCGGTGGTGCTGATCCACGTCGCCGACGGGTGGGCGGCGCGCAACGTGTCGCAGTTGAACCTGCGCGAGTCCGAGGAGATGCGGGAGGACCGCGAATACCTCGAGCACACGTGTGAAGTGCTCGAAACGGACGGTCTCGAAGTGGAGTGCGTGATCGCCGGCGGCGATCCGGCGCGCGAGATCTCCGACGCCGCGGCGCGCGAGACGTGCGACCTGATCGCGATGTCGACCCACGGCCATCGCCTGTTCAAGGATATGATCTACGGCAGCGTCGCCAGCGAGGTGCGCCACCTCTCGCGTGTGCCGGTGCTGCTCGTGCGCGGCGAGCGTCGCGCCGGCGGCCGGGGACCGGAGGAATGACGGCCGTTCGCGCCGGAGCGGGTCTCACCGCACCGGTTGAGGATTATCTGAAGATCATCTTCGAGCTGGAGACCGAGGGTGGCGTCGCCGGCACGAACGAGATCGCCGCGGCGCTGGGCATCGCGCCGCCGTCGGCCAGCGGCATGGTCCGACGCCTCGCCGAACAGGGGCTGATCGATCACGAGCGCTACCGCGGCGCGCGACTCACCCCCGAAGGCCGTCGCATTGCGCTGCGGACGATTCGCCGGCACCGCCTCATCGAATCGTATCTGACGATCGCGCTCGGCTACGCGTGGGATCGTGTGCACGACGAGGCGGAGCGCCTCGAGCACGCCGCGTCCGACGAGCTGGTGGAGCGGATGGCGATCGCCGTCGGCGAGCCGACCACCGATCCGCACGGCGCGCCGATTCCAACCCGCGACGGGCGTCTCGACGACCAACCGCTCGTGTCGCTGAACGGCGTCGCGGCCGGCGCCCACGTGTGCGTGCAACGCGTGGCGGATCGCGACGCAGAACAGCTCCGTCATCTCGCCAAGCTCGGCATCACCCCCGGGCGGCACGTCGAGGTTCTCGAGCCCGCATCGCGTGGCCACGACGTGCGGCTGCGCGTTGGGCGCTCGAGACGGTCGATCACCGCCGCACTCGCCAGCCAGGTGCTCGTGTCGGCGATCGGTTGAGCGATCGCTCGCGCTGCGCAACACCCCGGGGAACGCTCCTTGCCCGCTGGGTGACAAGCGAACCGAAGCAAGGAGCGGGAAATGGGGGTGAATCGAATGCCGGTCGATCCGGAAATTGGAATTCCGGAGCTGGTGCACCGGCTGAACGACGACGCCAAGCGGCTGATGAGCGATGAGGTGCGGCTCACGAAGCTCGAGGTGTCGGAGAGCGTGACGCGCGCCGGCAAAGGTGCGATGTGGCTCGGCATTGCGTTCGGAGTCGGCGTCGTGGCGCTGATTGCCGCGACGCTGCTGCTGATCACGCTGATCGGGCGCTGGGACTCGGGACACATGTGGTTGGGCGCGATCATCGTCGGCATCGTCGAGCTGATCCTGGCCGGCATCATGATCAAGCGCGGCATCAGCGCGTTCGGTGAGCCGTCGTACTCGCTCGAGCAGACGCGGAAGGCGTTGACTAGCTAGAGGGGAGAGGGGAGAGGGGAGGAGGCGCCGAGTAGCTTTCTCCCATGCTTCTCCCGCTCCTGCTCCTCGCGGCGGCACAACAGATCGATTCCATTCCGCCGCGCGTTGCGCCGCGGACGGTCGCGGTCGACGAGCGGCTGGCGGGCGACGTGGGGCTGCGCGTCGGCGACCGCATGGTACTCTCGTCCACGCCGGGCGGGCCGGGCGATACCGTCATCGTCGGCGCTCTGGTGCAGCGCGCCGCCGATCCGTCCGAGGTCGCGCGCGCCGAATATCGCGTGCGAATGCATCTCGATGAGCTGCAGTCGCTGATCGGCTACGGCGACCGAGTCGATCGGTTCGCCGTCCAGACGCGGGGCGGCGCGCACACCGACAGCGCGATCCGCGCGATCAATCACGCCGCATTCGGCTTCCAGGCGTACCGCTCGCGCGAGATTGCCGTCGAGACCTCGCAAACGTTCCTCGTCGTCAGCCGCTTTCACCGGGCGATCGGCGTGATCACGATCGTCGCGAGCGCGATCTTCCTCCTCTGCATCATGCTGCTCAAGGTCGACGAGCGCCGTCGCGATGTCGCCGCCTTGCGCATGATCGGCATTTCGGCGCGATCGATCGTGCGGTCGGTCATCGTCGAGGCGGCGTCGATCGCCGTCGCCGGCAGCGGGGTCGGCGTGGCCATCGGCTGGGCCGCTTCGCTCGGCATCAACTGGTTCTATCGGGGCGTGTACCGCACGCCGCTTGCCTTCGCGATCGTCACCCCCGGCATCGTGGCGCTCGCCGTCGCACTGTCGATCGTGCTCGGGCTGGTCGCGGGCTTTCTCGCGGCCCAGCGACTGGTGCGCACACCGCCGCTCGAGCTGTTGAGCGGCCGGCGCGAGCAACGCGGTGCCGCGAACGCCGCCGCGATCTGATGCTATTCCATCTCGCCTGGGCCACCCTGCTTCGTCATCGCGGGCGAACCGTGCTCACCGTACTCGGCGTTGCGGTGTCGGCGGCGATGCTGCTCGACATGGTGATGCTGTCGAGCGGCATGCGCGCGTCGTTCCGGAACATGCTCGTCGCCAGCGGCTTCGAGCTGCGCATCGCACCCAAGGGTACGCTGCCCTTCGATACCGATGCGACCATTCCGAACGCGACGAGCATCGCGCACCGACTCCAGGCGGATTCCGATGTGACGACCGTGAGTCCGGTGCTTGGCGGGCAACTGCACGTGACCGTGGGTCAGCGCACGATCAACGCGACCGCGCTCGGGGGGATCGGCCGTGTGCAAGGTGATTACGACATTACTGATGGCCGTGTTCCCTCGGCGCCGGACGAGGTGGTCGCCAGCGCGGAGTTCCTGCGCGCCAGCGGACTCGCGATCGGCGACACGATCCGCGCCGCGGCCGGTTACGACCCCGAGCTCAGGACGACGACCGGCAGCCGCGCGCTCCGGATCGTGGGGCGCGCGCACTTCGTCTATCTGCCGGCCGAGCAGCGGGCGATCGCGCTACCGCTGGAAACCCTGCAGAGGATGCAGGGTGCGCGGTCTACTGATCGCGTGTCGCTGTTCATGGTCAAGACGCGTGCGGGCGCGAACGCGGACACCGTGCTGCATCGACTGCAACGCACGCTGCCGAATGTCTCGATGATCTCGACCGCGAGCGCGATGCAGCAGGTTGATCAGCGGCTGAGCTACTTTCGCCAGCTTGCGCTCATCCTCGGCGCCGTCAGTCTCGCCGTCGGCTTTCTGCTCGTCACCACGCTCGTGACGGTGTCGGTGAACGAGCGGCTCGGCGAGATCGTGATCATGCGAGCGATCGGCGTGGCGCGCGAGCGCATCGTGCTGCAGATCGTGCTCGAGGGGATCGCGATCATGCTTGCCGGCGCCATCGTCGGGCTGGGGCTCGGGCTGCTCACGGCGCGCTATCTCAACTCGATTCTCGCCTCGTTCCCCGGCCTGCCCGCGGCCATCGACTTTTTTCTCTTCGAGCCGCACGACGCGTGGACGGCGCTCGGGCTGCTGACGGCGGTCGGCATTCTCGCCGGTGTGTATCCGTCGTGGCGCGGCGCGTCGCTGCCGATCGCGCTCACGTTGCGCGAGGAAGCCGTGGGATGAACGATCTGGTACTGTCGACCAGCGAGCTGCGCCGCGACTATCACATGGGCGGCGACGTCGTGCATGCCGTGCGCGGCGTGTCGCTCGACATCGCGCGGGGCGAGTACGTTGCCATCGTCGGGCCGTCGGGCTGCGGCAAGTCGACGATGCTCAATCTGCTCGGCGGCATCGATCGACCGACATCCGGCGCTGTCACCATCGACGGCGCGCGGGTCGACCGCATGTCGGACAGAGAGTCGACGCGCTTTCGGCTGCACCACCTCGGTTTCGTGTTTCAGCGCTTCTATCTGATGCCGGCCCTGACCGCCCTCGAAAACGTCGAGCTGCCGATGGCCGAAGCAAAGGTGCCGCGGGGCGAGCGCGTGGCGCGCGCCCGAGAGCTCCTGGCGTACGTAGGGCTGGGTGCGCGCGTCGAGCATCGTCCCGCGCAACTCTCCGGCGGCGAGCAACAGCGTGTAGCGATCGCGCGTGCACTGGCGAACCGGCCGCGCGTCCTGTTCGCCGACGAGCCCACGGGCGAGCTCGACGCGCATACCGGCACCGAGATGATCGCCTTGCTCGAGCAGGTGAACCGCGACGGCACGACCATTGTCGTGGTCACGCACGACGACGTGCTCGCACAGGCCGCCCGGCGCGTGGTGCACATGCGCGACGGCGTCGTCGTCGACGATCGGATGGCTACGCGATGATCGAGCGCCTGGCGATTCGCAATCTCGCGCTCCGGCCGTGGCGGTCCGCGTTCCTCCTGCTCGGCTACAGCCTGGGCGTCGCGGTGATGATCGTCCTCTTGTCGATCGGCGAGGCACTCCTGGCGCAGGCGCGAAACGAGAAGCTCGTCGGCGGCGGCGACGTGACGGTGCTGCCCGAGGGCATCGACATCGAAGTCATGAAGACCGGCGGCTTGGGCGGGCTGTTCTTCTCGATCGATCACGCGCGATTCATCGATCAGCAACTGCTCGCCGCGCCGCGACTCGCGCCGCAGATTGCCGCCGTGGCGCCGCAGATCGAGGGCAAGCTGTTGTACGCGCGGCTGCCCAACGGGCGTGAGCTGCCGGTGCTGGCGAGCGGGGAGCTTCCGTCGCGAACGGCCGCGGTCAGCGCGATGCCGGCGATCGCGGCCGGTTCATGGACGGATGACGCACTCGACGTCGCCTGGCGCGATCCATCGCTGCGCGAGCTGCGCGATGCGATCGATCACTTTCACCTGCCGCCCGACTCGGCGCGGCGCGATCCGACCTGGGCGGAGTGGCACTACTTCAACGTGCTGTCGCCGGATCGCCAACGATGGGCGTTCATCTCGTTCATCGTTGCCGGCCAGGTGCCGAGTGGCCGGTGGGGCGGCCAGGTGCTGGTCACGACGCACGAACAGGGCGGAGCCTCGCGCCGATTCACGGCGACGGTGCCGGCGACCGGCGTTGGCTTCTCGACCAATCGCGCTGATCTCACGATCGGTGACGGAACGGTGCGCGTGCTGCCGGACGGACGGTACGCGGTGCACGCGCGCGCCAGAGAAGATGGCGGATCGTCGACGATCACCGTGAATCTCGTGATCACGCCGGCGCCTGGCGCGTATTTCCCCGGTGCGGCGCTGAGTGGCGAGACGGTGTCCGGCTACGTGGTGCCCGCGCTGCGTGCCGATGCCAGCGGCTCGATCTGCGTTGACGCGCGCTGCGAAACGTACAAAGGGGCGCAGGCATACCACGATCACAACTGGGGCGTGTGGCGCGGAGTCACGTGGGAATGGGGAGCCGCGCGCGCCGGGGCGTACACGGTGCTGTACGGCCGCGTGCAGCCGGCGGATACCACAACGGCGTCGCAGCCGTTGTTCGTCTATCTGGTGGACTCGCTCGGTTTCGTCGCGCTGTTCCGGCCGCACGACATCCAGTACGTCGACGGGCGCGTGCTGCACGTGCCGGGCGCAACGCTCCATGTTCCGTCGACCGGTACGATGGTCGACGTGCGCGGCGACGATACGCTGCGCATCGCGCTGTCGATCGAGGACGCCACGGCGACCGATACGCGCCAACCCGGCGTCGAGCGCGGCGACGCGTCGGCCATGCGAGATCTGTTACATCCCTACTTCGTCCAGATGAAGGGAACGGCGCGGATCAGCGGCCGCATCGGCGGCAAGCCGCTCGCGGGCAGCGGCGCCGGCTTCTTCGAGACCTATCGCTGAGCTACCGGCGCTCCTCGGCGCGCTCGTCCGGCGTGCGCGCCTGCTGTTCGGCCTGCGCGCGGCGCGCGGAATCGTCGAGTCGCGAGCGGCCGCGCTGAAACCCTTCCGATGCATACGGGCGCACCGTCGACCACGAGCCATATCGGTCCGCGGACGAGGCCCAGCCACGCGCCAGCTCCGGTTCCACTTCCTCGAACTCGCGCGCCGTGAAGTTCGGATTCTGGCTGGCGATGTGGCCGAGATAGTAGGCGCCGCGCACGTCGTCGTACGCCCGGTCGGCCTGACGCGTCTCGAGTGAGTCGTAGTGGGCGCGGAAATGTTCCTCGTCCTCGCGTGAGAGCGAACCCGCTGCTTCGGACACGGCGCGTCCAATCCACCAGCCGCCGAGTGCGCCGGCGATTCCGCCGATGAGCGTTCCGACCGGGCCGGCCGCGGAGCCGATCCCCGCGCCGACCAGAACGCCCGAGATGCCGCCGGTCGCTTCGCCCAGCTCGTCCCCCACGCTCGGCTCGTCGGAATGCGGACCGAGCGCGGCATCCTTCGCGCGTTCGATGCGTCCGTCGGTCGAGTCGGCGCTGCGGTCGCTTCGGTCGCTCATCGGATCTGTCCGAAAGGGTCAAAGGCAAGGGGCGCAAAATCGAGACCGCGCGGCCTCGCGAGACTTGACGCGACCGCGGCTCCCATACCGATTCAATCCATGGCCGCGCGGATCCGAATCGGAACTCAAGGTTGGAACTACGCCGATTGGGTCGGCACGTTCTATCCCGATCGGACGCGGCCGGCCGACTTCCTCAGCGTGTACTCGCGCGGTTTCGACACGGTCGAAGTGGATTCCACGTTCTACGCGACCCCGGCGAGCAAGACCGTTCGCGGCTGGGCTCGCCGCACGCCGGACGATTTTGTCTTCTCGCTCAAGGTGCCGCAGGAGATCACGCACGAGCGCCGGCTGCGGAACGTCGCCGACGCGGCCGCGGAGTTCTTCGATCGCGCACGCGAGCTGGGAGAGAAGCTCGGGCCCATTCTCATTCAGCTTGGCCCCGATTTCGGGCCGGCGGAGCTGCCGGCGGTTGCGCAATTTCTGCCGTTGCTCCCCCGCGACATCCGATTTGCCATCGAGTTCCGGCAGCGCGGCTGGATCCACGAAGGCCTGCTGGCACTGCTGCGCGAGCACGGTGTGTCGCTCGTGCTGAGCGATGGGCGGTGGATTCCGCGCAAGCAGATGCTGACGCTGGCCACGAACCCGACGGCGGATTTCGTGTACGTCCGCTGGATGGGCGCCGACCGTGGCCTCGTCGACTATTCCCGAATTCAAATCGACCGCGTCGCCGAGCTGGAGGCTTGGACGGGCGTGTTGTGGGACCAGGCGGAAGCGGGGCGCGAAGTGTTCGGATATGTGAACAACGAGTTCGCCGGCCACGCGCCGGCGTCGGCTCGCGATCTCCAGCGCCTGCTCGGCCAGCGGCCGGTAGCGCCGGAGATGTTGGGGGAGCAGATGAGTCTTTTTGGTCCGTAGCCACGGACACCATGAATCCCATGACACTCGCGATCGACACACAGAGCACATACACGGCGAGCAGCACCACGAGGTCCTCGCTCTGGCACGCCTACACCGCGGTGGTTGCCGCGGTGTGCGTGATGGTCGGCGTGTACTGGGACATCTCGTGGCACATGTCGATCGGGCGCGACACGTTCTGGACGCCAGCGCATCTGCTCATCCAATCCGGCGGACTGATTGCCGGCGTGAGCTCCGGCTACGTCGCGCTGCGCACGACGTTGCGTGGCAGTGAGGCCGAGCGAGAGTCCGCCGTACCGTTCTGGGGATTCCGTGCGCCGCTCGGCGCATGGATCTGCATCTGGGGTTGTCTTGCGATGCTCACCTCGGCGCCGTTCGACAACTGGTGGCACAATGCGTACGGACTCGACGTGAAGATCGTGAGCCCGCCGCACACGCTGCTCGCGCTCGGCATCTTCTCGATCGTGCTCGGTGCGCTGCTGTTGACCATGGCGCAGCAGAACCGTGCGCGCGATGCGGAACGCGTGCGGCTCGCGCTGCTCGTATCGGTGGTCGGCGGACTGTTCATCATGAACTTCGCGATCTTTCTCACCGAGTACAGCGAGCGCATGATGCTGCACGGCGGTCTGTTCTACGAGATCGCGGCCGTGTTCTTTCCGTTCGCGCTCTGCGCGTTCTCGCGAGCGGGCCAGCATCGCTGGTCGGCGACGATCGCCGCGGGAACGTTCATGACGGTGATGCTCGTGCTGATGTGGTTCATCCAGCTCTTTCCGGCTACGCCGAGGCTTGGCCCGATCTACCAGCACATCGGCCACATGGTCACGCTCTCGTGGCCGCTCTGGCTGATCGTGCCCGCCGTCGCCATCGACTGGCTGCGTGCGCGGTATGACAGCCGCCTGCCGTCGCTCGCCCTCGCCGCACTGCTCGGCGCCGTGTTTCTCATCACGTTCATCGCCGTCGAATGGCCGTTCGCCACGTTTCTCGTGGAGAACCCGGCGGCGCGAAACTGGTTCTTCAATGCGGCGAACTACGTCTATTGGGCAGGCAGCGCCTACGTCGCGCGCTCGCACCACTTCTCGAGCGCGGCCAGTCGGCAGCTCGGAATGCATCTCGCCATCGCGGCCGGGGTGGCGATGATCTCGAGCGCCGTCGGATTGGCGTGGGGCCGTTGGCTGACGAAGGTGCGTCGATGAAGCGCATCCTGTCCGCGGCGGTTGCCGGAGTGATCATGGTCATCGCGTCGGCGCACGTCGGCAGTCCGGATGTCGTCTACGACGGCAACGCCGGACCCTATGCGTTGCGCGTGATCGTGCGTCCGCCGCCGGTCGTGCCGGGACTGGCCGAGGTGATCGTGCGCGCGCTGGACTCTGGTGTCACGCGCGTCGTGATTCGACCGGTCTACTGGCGGGCCGGCGTCGCCGGCGCGCCCGAGGGCGACGAAGCGAAGCCGGTGGCCGGTGCGCTGTCGACGTATCGCGGCCAACTCTGGCTCATGGCGCGCGGCGCGTACAGCGTGTACGTCACGGCGGAAGGACCCAAAGGCTCCGGCACGGCGATCGTACCGGTGATGTCCGTGGCAACGGGACGGCTCGGATTCTCGCCGCTGCTCGCCTCGCTGCTCGCGGTGCTCGGCGTCGTTCTCATTGCGGGATTGCTGTCGCTCGTTCACGCCGCTGCTGGCGCAAGTCTCGTCGAGCCGGGCGACGCGATCTCGCCCGCGCGGCGACAGCGCGCCCGACGCATTACGGTCGCTGCCGTGCCTGTGCTCGCGCTGATGGTCTTTGGCGGCGCGCGCTGGTGGCAGTCGGTCGACGCCGATTACCAGCGCACGATCTTTCATCCGCCCACGCCGACGATGAGCGTGCATCGCGTCGGCGATCAGCAGGTGCTCGAGCTGTCGACGCGCGCGGCGGGCGCGCGCGGCGCAGTAGGCGACGTGATTCCCGATCACGGCAAGATCATGCATCTCTTCCTGATCAGCGACGACGGCATGACGACGTTCGCGCATCTGCATCCGGCGCAGCTCGATTCCGAGACGTTCCGCGTGCAGCTGCCATCGATCGCGGCCGGGTCGTATCACGTGTTCGCCGACGTGGTTACCGAGACGGGCAGCAATCTCACGCTCGCATCGACGGTCAAGCTTCCTCCGCCGATGCCTCGCGCCGAGTCGGCCGACAGCGACGACGCGTGGACGCGCACGCCTACGGTCCCGCGGCTCGCACCGGCTGCCGCCGCTCCACTCGGCGACGGAGCGATGCTCGTCTGGGCGGGCGACGGCGCGCCGATCGTCGCCGGCCAGCCGGTGGAGCTTCGCTTTATCGTGCGCGACAGCGCCGGCCGCGAGGTTGCCCTGCGGCCGTACCTCGGGATGGCGGGTCACGCTGTCATCGCGCGGAGCGATGACAGCGTGTTCGTCCATCTCCACCCGATGGGCACCGTGTCCACGACGGCGCAGCAGGTCTTCGAGCTCCGCGACCGCGGCGACACCACGCGCTCGGGGCGCCTGCGGCTCGGCACCGCGCAGCCGGCGGCGCCGATGGCGACGATGCCCCTGCGCATCCGCGATGCCGCGCCCTTGGGCGGGGCAGTATCCTTTCCGTATGAATTTCCTAAACCCGGCCGCTATCGGCTGTGGGTCCAGGTCAAACCCGGCAATCATGTGCGCACCGGCACTTTCGACGTGATCGTCAATTGAAGCGCGTACGTCTCGTCGTCTTTCTGGCGTTTGCGTTCGTCGCCACGGCGATTTTCGTTCGGTTGGGAGTCTGGCAGTTGCATCGGTTGCATGAGCGGCGCGCGCGCAACGCGCTCGTCACCTCGCGCCTGGACTCGGCGACGGTGGACTTCAGCGCGCTGCCGCGCGACAGCGCGCTGGCGCGATTTCGCCGCGTGCGCGTCACCGGCGTTCCGGATTACGATCACGAATTGATCTACGCCGCGCGCAACTACAACGGGTCGCCAGGCGTGAACCTGCTCACGCCGGTTCGCATCCCCGGCCGCGACACCGCCGTGCTGGTCAATCGCGGCTGGGTGTATTCGCCGGATGGCGCAACACTCGATCTCGCGCGCTGGCACGACCGCGACAGTACGTTCACCGGATTCGCCGAAGAGTTTCCCTCGGTGCAGGGACGCACCTATTCGACGCGGCCGCGGGTGATTGGGCGGCTGTCGTACGACATCGTTGCACACGCGCTGCCGTATCCGGTTGCACCGATCTACATCGTGATGCTCGGCGACTCGACAGTGGCGCCTGATCGGGTGGCGCGACTCTCGGTGCCGCCGCTCGACGAGGGGCCGCACCTCAGCTACGCCATTCAGTGGTTCGCGTTCGCGATCATTGCGCTGGTTGGCGCGGGAATCGCGGTGAAGCACAGCCGGCGCGACGATGGACCCTCTCACCCCGCTGACGCACCATGGCCACCCAACAGTTAGCCTCCGAGCAGGAAGCGCGTGACGTCGCCGAAGCGGCGCGCGAGAGCGAGTGGTCCGGACCGAGCTTCGTGCGCGATCTCTTCCTCGGCCGATTCCGGCTCGACCTCGTCGATCCGTATCCGACCGAAGATCCGGCGGAGATCGCGCGTGCGGAGCCGTTCATGCGCAAGCTCGAGGAATTTCTGCAGCGTGTGGATTCGGAGATGATCGACCGCACCGGCGAAATTCCCGAGGAGTACGTGCAGGAGCTGCGCGACATGGGCGCGTTCGGGATCAAGATTCCGACCGAGTACGGCGGTCTCGGCCTGTCGTACTCGAGCTATGTGAAGGCGATGGCGATGGTGACGTCGAAGGACGGCTCGATCACCGCGCTGCTCTCGGCGCACCAGTCGATCGGTTTGCCGCAGCCGCTCAAACTGTTCGGCAGCGAGGAGCAGAAGCGAAAATACTTCCCGCGCCTCGCCAAGGGCGCGATCAGCGCCTTCGCGCTCACGGAAGTCGATGCCGGTTCCGATCCGGCGAACATGCACACGCACGCGGAGCCGCTGGACGACGGGACGTGGCTGCTCAACGGCGAAAAATTGTGGTGCACGAACGGCACGCGCGCCGAACTGCTGCTCGTCATGGCCCGCACGCCGGACGCCGTCGTTCATGGCAAGCAGCGCAAGCAGATCACGGCCTTCATCGTCGAGGCAAACTGGCCGGGCGTCGAGATCGTGCATCGCTGTCGCTTCATGGGCCTCAAGGCAATCGAGAACGGCGTCATCCGCTTCAACAACGTGCGCGTGCCGCGCGAGAACATTCTCTGGGGCGAGGGCAAGGGGCTCAAGCTCGCGCTGATCACATTGAACACGGGCCGGCTCACGCTGCCGGCGAGCGTTGCGGGCGGTGGCAAGGCGTTGCTGCAGGCGTCGCGCACGTGGGCCGCCGAGCGCGTGCAATGGGGCGCGCCGATCGGCAAGCATGAAGCGGTCGCGCAGAAGGTCGCGATGATGGCGGCCAACACCTATGCCATGGAAGCGATCTCCGGTCTCACCGTCGGTCTCGCGGAGCGCGGGAACTACGACATCCGTCTCGAGGCGGCGGTCGCCAAGATGTACAACACGGAGCATGGCTGGCACATCGTCGACGATGCGCTGCAGATCCGCGGCGGACGCGGCTACGAAACGTCGGCGTCGCTGCGCGCCCGCGGCGAGCGGCCGATTCCGATCGAGCGCGCGATGCGCGACTCGCGCATCAATCTGATCTTCGAGGGATCGTCGGAGATCATGCGGCTGTTCATCGCGCGCGAAGCCGTCGATCACCACTTCAAGACGGCGTTCGCGCTCGTCGACAAGCACGCGTCGAAGAGCGAGAAGGCCGC
>Ga0070680_100000043_pt1 | contig 64676 bp, 63 predicted proteins | sample KBSC73BmetaG_FD_64672 | JGI IMG/M metagenome (GOLD analysis project Ga0070680, IMG submission 64672) | Corn rhizosphere microbial communities from Kellogg Biological Station, Michigan, USA - KBS C7-3B metaG | ecosystem: Host-associated > Plants > Roots > Rhizosphere | place: USA: Michigan...
TGACCGTGCGCAGCGGAAGCACCGCGTCGCCGCGCGCGAGCGCCGTCAACGTCGACGCCATGACCTCGATACAGGCTCCGATCGGCAGCAGGCGGCCGACGGTGGCCTGATCGAGAACGAGCATCTACTTCTCCGCCATGAACGGATATTTGTAGTCGAGCGGCGGCGAGAACGTTTCCTTGACCGAGCGCGCGCTCACCCATCGAACGAGATTGAGCTTGGATCCGGCCTTGTCGTTGGTGCCGGAGCCGCGCGCGCCACCGAACGGTTGCTGTCCGACCACCGCGCCCGTGGGCTTGTCGTTCACGTAGAAATTGCCCGCGGCGTTGCGCAATGCCATCGCTGCTTCACGCACGGCCGCTCGGTCGTTGGCGAACACCGCGCCCGTCAGCGCGTAGGGCGACGTGCGATCGATCACCTCGAGCGTTTCGTCCCACTCGCTGTCCTCGTAGACGTACGCCGTGACGACGGGGCCGAAAATCTCCTCGCACAGCAGCCGATAACTCGGATCGTCCGTCTCGATGAGCGTCGGCTTGATGAAGTAGCCGTCCTCGCCCTTGGCGATGCCGCCGGAGACGATCGTCGCATTCTTGCGTGCGTCGTCGAGATAACCGCTGATCTTCTTGAAGGATTTCTGATCGATCACCGCGCCCAGAAAGTTGCGGAAGTCGGTCACGTCGCCCATGCGCATCTCGTCCATCATGCCGACGATGCGATCGCGCACGTCCTTCCACATCGAGCGCGGGATGTACACGCGGCTGGCGGCCGAACACTTCTGACCCTGGTATTCGAAGCCGCCGCGAGCGATTGCGACAGCGAGCGCCTGCGGATCAGCCGAGCGATGGGCGACGATGAAATCCTTGCCGCCCGTCTCGCCGACGATGCGCGGATAGGTCGCATACTGCGACATGTTCGCGCCGATCGTCTTCCACATGCTGTTGAACACCGCGGTGCTGCCGGTGAAGTGCACGCCGGCCAGCTCGCGATGCGTAAGCAGCACGTTCGAGATCTCCGCCGGATCGCCCGGCACGAGATTGATCACGCCCGGCGGCAGTCCAGCCGCCTCGAGCAGTTGCATGATGTAGTGCGCCGAAAGCATCGCCGAAGCGGCGGGCTTCCAGATCACCGTGTTCCCCATCAGCGCCGGCGCCGTCGGCAGATTACCGGCGATCGACGTGAAGTTGAACGGTGTGACCGCATAGACGAATCCCTCGAGCGGACGGTAGTCGAGCTGATTCCACATCGTGTTGTTCGACAGCGGCTGCTCGTCGTACAGCTCCTGCGCGTAGGCAGGGTTGAATCGCCAGAAGTCGATCAGCTCGCACGCCGAGTCGATCTCCGCCTGAAAGACCGTCTTCGATTGGCCGAGCATCGTCGCCGCGTTGAGCGTGGCGCGCCATGTAGTGGAGAGCAGCTCGGCCGCTTTCAGAAAGACCGCTGCGCGATCCTCCCATGCCCAGTTGCCCCACTCGGCGCGTGCGGCGCGCGCGGCAGCGATGGCGTCCTCCACGTGCGCCGGAGAGGCCTTGTGCCAGTCGGCGAGCACGTGCTTGTGATTGTGCGGCATCACGGCATGCGCCATCGCGCCCGTACGGATCTCGCGGCCGCCGATGACGATTGGAATGTCGATCTTCTCGTTCGACATCTCGTCCAGCCGTTTCTTGATCGCCGCGCGCTCGGGCGAGCCGGGCGCGTAGCCCTTGATCGGCTCGTTGGTTGGCGGCGGCACGCGTCGCGTGCCGCTGAATCCGGCGAGCGGCGCCGAGCGCGGCGCAACGGTTTCGATGGCCTGCTCGGACTCGGAAACGACGGATGCTGAGTTCATCGGTACGGCGCGGTGAAGGGAATCGTGCGTGGGCGCCGTGCAACGCGAGCTGCGCGGCGTCGTTGAAAAACTGCCCGCAAACAGCCGAACAACCAAGGGGCGGCTTCATGGCCGTATTGGGTGCGGCTATCCTCCGTCATGCGCTCGTGCCCCGGTGTCTTGCTCGGTCTTGCTCTCAGCGCGCTCTGCGGTCTGCAGGCGTGTGATCAACCGCCAGTCGTCTGGAGCGACCCTGTCTCGACAGCGGCGCCGAGCGGTTTCTCTCAGCTCGTGATCGATTCGTCCGGCGGAGCGCATTTCGCCGCCGAGCAGGCCGCGCCGCGATCGCTGCCGCGGGCCGCGGGTTTGTGCGCGGCGAGCGTACGCACGGCACCCGGATCGGCGCATCTGTACGCGGTGTGGTGGAGCGTGCGCCCCGACAGCAGCGCGGTGCTGTACAGCGCCAGCTCGTCGGACGCGGGAGCGACGTGGAGTGTGCCGATGCCGGTCGACACGGCGGATCGCAGCGCGATCGGGTGCACGCGGCCGCCGCCGGCGCTCACCGTGGTGGGCGACGACGTGCACGTGGCCTACGCGATGACTGCGCCCGAAGGCACGGGCGTCTTCTTCAGTCATTTCATGTACGGCATGTTTCATTCGCCGGTCGCCGTGATCTACGGCGAACGGTTGGTGGCGACGTCGATTGCGGCCCAGGGCGACACCGTCGCCGTGGCGTACGAGGAACCGAACGGCAGCCGCGAGCGGATCGATGTTGCCCTCTCGACGACGATGGGCCACATCTTCGAGTGGCGGACCGAAGCGACGCGCGACGTGGACAATGCGCGATTGCCGTCCGTTGCATTGCGGCGGAAGACGATTGCCGTCGCGTGGGTGCCGGTCGGCACGCCGGACAGCGCGGCGCGCGTGGTACGCACCGGCCGTCTGCACTGATCACCGCACACCAGGAGCTCGCGTGACGCACTATTTCGGCGCGCACACGATCGACACCGGCGGCATTCACATGGCCGCCCGGCGCGCCGGCGCCGCGGGCATGCGCGCCCTCCAGATCTTCACGACGATTCCGAAATTCTACGGCGACAAGAGTTCGATCAAACCGGAGCGCGTCGAGCGCTTCCGCACCGCGCTCGGCGAGACGGACATCGATCCGACGCACGTGGTGGCGCACGGCGCGTACGTGCTCAACACCGCGACGCCGGACGAGGAGAAGTCGCGCCGTGCGCGCGACGGACTCGCGAAGGAGCTCGAGCGGTCGACGGCGCTGGGTATCGGCGCGATCTGCTTTCACCCCGGCGCAGCGACCGACGACGACCGCGAAGCGGCGGCCGCGCGCGTGGCGGGAGCCATCGTGCACGCCCTCGAGCGCGTACCGACGAGCGGAACGCGCGTGCTCGTCGAGAACACGGCCGGCGCCGGCCGCACCTTTGCCAAGACGGCGGCGGAAGTCGGGGCGATCCTCGCGCACATTCCGCGGGCGCTGCGGGCTCGCACTGGCTATGGCCTGGACACCTGCCATCTCTTCGCCTCGGGCTACGACCTGCGCGCGTCGACGGGCGCCGTGGAGCGCATCCTCGACGAGTTCGAGGAAGCGACGGGTGAAGTGCCCGGCTTCTTCCACCTCAACGACAGCGAAGGCGAGCTCGGATCGAACAAGGATCGCCATGTGCTGCTCGGCGATGGGCGCATTGGCCTCGAGCCGTTCCGCGCACTGCTGGCCGATCCGCGCTCGCGGAACATTCCGCTCATCCTCGAGACGCCGCAGCTCGTGATGAACATCGCCGAAGACGATCCCGCTCCGGATCCGTACGATGTGCAGATGATGGAATTGCTGTCGGAAATGGAAGCGGCAAATCGTCCGTAGTCGCGGTCCGTCGTCCGTCGTCGACGGACCACGGACGACGGACGACGGACGCAATCCCGGACGCATTCTTGCAGCTATGACGCATCCGTCAGAGGGAAATTCGCCGTGTTCCAGAGGGAAAACCGGCGCGTTTCATAGGGGAAAAACGCGAATTCCCTATTGCGTCCTGCACCGATGACTATACTTTTCGGCCCGTGAGAGTGCCTGTTTTCATAGGGGAAAACGGCGATTCTCATGGAGACAAACCCACACCATTCCATCTACCGGGAGAGAGAATGGCTGCAAAGAAGGGTGCGAAACGGGGCGCCAAGAAGGGCGCGAAGCGGGGCGGCGCGAAGAAATCCGCCAAGCGGGGCGGCGCGAAGAAGCGCACCGCCAAGAAGTCTGGCAAGCGCGGTGGCGCCAAGCGCACACCGAATGCCGCGTTCATGCGGCCCATGCAGCCGGATGCATCGCTCGCCGCGGTCGTCGGCAACAATCCGATGCCGCGCACGGAGATCACGAAAAAGCTCTGGGCGTACATCAAGCGCAACAACCTGCAGGACGCGAAGGAGCGTCGGATGATCAACGCCGACGACAAGCTCAAGCCGGTGTTCGGTGGCAAGGGCAAGGTCTCGATGTTCGAGATGACCAAGCTCGTCAACAAGCACATCAAGTAGGCGCTGTTCGCCTGCGCTCGAGGGGGGACGTGCCATCGCGCGCGTCCCCCCGCTGCTTTTTAGATTCCCCGTATTCGATCACGCGCCCGACCACGCCCTCCTGATGGCCAAACGAGCCAAGCGCCCCGCCGCAGCCTCCACCACGCCCGCATCCGCTCCTCGATCGAACGCCGTCGCGCGCGCGCGCGCCGGCAACGCGAAGAAGCGATCGTCGTCAGGCCGCTGGCTGTGGGAGAACTTCAAGTCGCTCGCCGGCGCGATCATCATCTACCTGTTCGTGCGCACGCTGTTCGTCGAGGCGTACCGCATTCCGTCTGGCAGCATGATTCCGACGCTGCTCGTCGGCGACTGGCTCTTCGTCAACAAGCTCGCATACGGGCCGACCATTCCGTTCACGAATTCTCATCTTCCGGGCTACACGGATCCCAAGCACGGCGACGTGATCGTCTTCGTGTCGCCGTATCAGGCGGATAACGCGCCCGATTTCACGCCGACGCTCGTGAAGCGGCTCATCGGCATGCCGGGCGACACGCTGTACATGCGCAACGGACAGCTGTATCTCGACGGCATCGCGCAGCATCAGGGGTTCGCCGCCAGCAATCCGGTCAAGGATCCGACGCTCACCGATCGGGATTTCGCCTGGCAGCACTCGATCGAGATCAAGGGCTCGCGATTCGGTCCGCCGCCCGTGCAACCCACACTCGGCAATTGGGGCCCGCTGGTCATCCCCGCCGATCACTATTTCATGATGGGCGACAACCGCTACTGTTCCAAGGACAGCCGGTATTGGGGCGTCGTGCCGCGAGCGAACATTCGCGGCCGGCCGCTGTTCGTGTATTACTCGTACGTGCCCGGCCCGGATCCGGCCGCCAGCGACTGCGACGGCCAGCGCAGCGATCGCGCGCTGCCGGCGATCACCGACATCCGGTGGTCGCGCATCGGACACTGGGTGCGATAGTGGTGTGACCGCCGCGCGCGGCGCGGCGGTTGAACGAACGCAGGACTCCGCAGACGGGCGCTCGTGCGCGCATGGACTTCCCTCGGCCACCCCGATGTGAACGACATGATCAAGCCGATACTGCCGATCGCGTTCGCGCTCCTCGCCGGTCCGACTCCCGCCCTTGCGCAGGCGGGCGCCAACTGGCCGGTGTACGGCGGTGATCTCGGAGCCACGAAGTACTCGACGCTCGCTCAGATCAATCGCACGAATGTCGCGCAGCTCTCGCGCGTGTGGGAATGGGCGACCGGCGAGACCACCATGGTCGCGCCCCGCGCGCGGCCCGGTACGTTCCAGGCGACGCCGCTCGTCATCGGTGACACGATGTATCTGAGCACGCCGTTCAACCGCGTTGTCGCGCTCGAGGCCAGCAGCGGACGCGTGCTGTGGACCTACGATCCCAAGGCGTACGCCGCGGGCCAGCCGTCGAACGGTACGGGGCTCGTGCACCGCGGTGTCGCCACGTGGACCGACGGATACCACCGGCGAATCTTCATCAACAGCCGCTGGAATCTGATCGCGCTCGACGCAGCCACCGGCAAGCTGATACGCAACTTCGGCGATACCGGCGTGGTGGATCTCACCGCACGCCTCGGTCGGAACGGCACGACGGTGAACAAGCTCCACTACACCGAGACGTCGCCGCCCGTCGTGTGGCACAACCTCGTCATCGTCGGCAACGGCGTCGCGGATCGCCTCACGTATCCCAACGATCCACCGGGCGACGTGCAAGCGTTCGATGTACGCTCCGGCGACCGGCGTTGGAGCTTCAGCACCGTCCCGCGGCGTGCAAAGGACGAAGGCGCCAATACGTGGCAGGACAGCTCCTGGAAGACGACGGGCCACACCAACGTCTGGGCGCCGTTCAGCGTCGACGACGATCGCGGGCTTGTGTACCTGCCGGTGAGCACGCCGAGCAACGACTGGTATGGCGGCGCGCGGTTGGGCGACGATCTGTTCGCCGAATCGCTCGTGTGTCTCGATGCGCGAACCGGCAAACGGATCTGGTCGTTCCAGACGGTGCATCACGGATTGTGGGACTACGATCTCCCGGCCGCGCCGGTGCTCGCCACCGTGCGCGTCGACGGCCAGACCCGCGACATCGTGGCCGCACCGGCGAAAACCGGCTTTCTGTTCGTGTTCGATCGAGAGACGGGAAAGCCGATCTGGCCGATCGAGGAACGCAGCGTGCCGGCGAGCGACGTACCCGGCGAAAAGGCCTCGCAGTCGCAGCCGTTTCCGACGAAGCCGGCGCCGTTCTCGAAACAGGGATTCAGCGCCGCCGACTTGATCGACTTCACACCCGAGATCAAGTCGGCGGCGCTCGCTGCAACGCGCAGCTACCGATTCGGTCCCCTGTTCACGCCGCCGTCGCTCGACGGCACGATCGTCATGCCGGGCGGCATCGGCGGCTCGGGCTGGGGCGGCGGCGCCTTCGATCCGACCACCGGCACGATCTACATCAAGGCGACAAACTCGCCGGCGTTGTACAAACTCTATCAGCCACCGCGCTCCGACACGGTGAACGCCCGGTACACTGCGGACCTCGCGCACCAGTCGCTGCGCGTCGTGATGCCGCCGGACGACAGCGGACACCGCGTGCCGTCGCTCCCGGTCAACAAGCCGCCATACGGCACACTCGTCGCCATCGACCTGAATACCGGCGCGCAGCGGTGGGACGTGACGCTGGGCGACACGCCATCGATCCGCAACGATCCGTTATTGAAGAACTTGAATCTGCCGCCACTCGGCGTCGCGGGCTCGCCAGGGCCGATCGTAACCGCGGGCGGACTCATTTTCGTCACGGGCGGCGGCTCGACGCTGTACGCGATCGACACGCGCAATGGCGCGACCCTCTGGTCCGCCGACCTCGGACAAGTGGGATACTCGGTGCCGATGACGTTCAGCACGAAGTCAGGCCGGCAGCTGGTCGTCATTGCCACCGGCAGCGGGCCCGGCGCCAAGCTGATCGCGTTCGGTCTGCCGTAGATGCCGTTTCCATTCGACCCGAACATCGCGCGCGCCTCGACGATTCCCGCGCGTCTCTACGTCGATCCGGTGTACCTCGAGCTCGAGCGCGAACGCCTCTTCGCGCGCACCTGGCAGCTCGTCGGCCGCCTCGACCAGGTGCGGGAGAGCGGCATGTTCTTCACCGCGGAGATCGGCAACGATTCCATCGTCGTGCTTCGCGACGGCGACACGCTGCGCGGTTTTCACAATGTCTGTCTGCACCGCGCCGGACCTGTGGCGCACGGCTGCGGCAAGCGGCAAACGCTTCAGTGCAAGTATCACGGCTGGACGTACACGCTCGCCGGTGAGCTGCTGCGCGCGCCTGAAATGGAAGGCGTGGAGCGATTCACGCCGCAGGACATGCGGTTGCGTTCCGTATCCGTCGCCACCTGGGGACCACTCGTGTTCGCGAATCTCGACGGCAAGGCGCCGCCGCTCGGCGACATGCTCGAGGACATTCCGCGCCGCGTTGAGCCCTTCGCCTGCGAGTCGATGCGCTATGTGATGCGCAAGGAGTACGAGCTCGCCTGCAACTGGAAGGTCTACGTCGACAATTATCTCGAGGGATATCACATCCCCGTCGTGCATCCGGCGCTCCACCGGGAGATCGACTATGACGCGTACCGCGTCGAGCCGTATCGCTACTCGTCGATCCAGCACGCGCCGCTCCGACCACTGCCGGCCGGCGTCACCGACCGTCGTTACGATCCCGCGGCCGCCGATGTGCCCGAAGCCGTGTACGGCTGGGTCTTTCCAAATCTCATGTTGAACGTCTACATGGGGCAGATGCAGACGAACGTCGTCGTGCCCATCGCGCACGATCGGACCGTCGTCGTCTTCGAGTGGTATGCAGCGCGGCCGCCCGCCGATCCGGCGACCGATCCGGCGTGGGCGCGCCTCGTCGAGTTCAGCGACGAGATCCAGGACGAAGACGTCGAGATCTGCGAAGCCGTGCAACGGAATCTGCGGTCGCGCGTCTATGACCGGGGGCGCTACTCGGTCAAGCGCGAGCAGGGTGTGCACCACTTTCACTCGCTGCTCCACGAGTTCCTGACGTAGCGGTCGGGACGCCCGGGCTCGGGCTTTTCAATTCGATTTCGCATGCGACGTTTGGTAGCGCGCCCCGCCAGTGTCACTCGACTGGTGGCGATCGGACAACTGGCATGCGTAGGCGTCGGCACTCTGCTGCTCATGCGCCTCTGGCAGGAGAGCCACACCGTCACGTTGCTCGCGCTCTTTGCCTGCGCGGCGATCGGCGGCGTGTTGACGATCTTCGGCAACTGGGCGATGCACGCCGAGCAGCGCACCGCCGCCGAGCTCACACGCCGTGTACACGCCGAGCAGCAGCTCGCCGCCACCCTCGAGGAAGCCGTGGCGACTCGCACCGGCGAGCTCGAGGAAGCGCAGCGCGTGCTCCAGCGCATGTGGCGCCTCGGACAGCAGATCGGCGGCGAGCTGCATCCGCAGCACGTATTGGATCGCTTTCTCGAGGCGGTCTGCGACGTGGCGCGGGCGAACGGCGGGATCGTCGGCCTGCTGAGCGACAGCGGCATGGTCAGGATTGCCGTGGGCACCGGCGTCGGACGCAGTCTCACCGGGATGAGTGTACCGGCGAGCGACTCGGCCATGGGACGGGTGATCCGGTCGGGTGTGGCGTGGACCGTGGCCGACGTGCACGCGCATCTCTCCGAGATCGCCCGGCCGATCCTCGCGCCGGTGAGCGACCAGGTGCGAGGCACTGCCATCGTACCGATCACGCGTCGCGGCGAGCGCATTGGCGCCGTGGTGGTCGGCACCTCGGAAGTGCGCGAGTTCACGCCGCTGGAAATCGAGCGGATCGCCACGATGGGAGACCTGCTCGCCGTGTCGCTCGAGAACGCCGAGCTGGTGGAGACGTTGCGGCAAGCCGAGTGGCGTTTCCGCACGCTGTTCCGGTCGGCCCCGGATGCCGTGTTCACGATTCTCGAAAGTGGCCGCGTGCGCGAGGCGAACGAGGCCGTGCGCGACATCACCGGCCGCGAGCCGCTGCAGGCCATCGGCGTGCGCATCGTCGAGCTGGTCGACGCGGCGGATCGCGAGGCGTTCGAGGCGGCGCTCGCCACGACCTTCGCCGGCATCCCGACGCGCCTCGAGGTGCGGTTCGCGCGCGAGACGAACGAGGGCGACGAGCCGCGGGTCGTCGCCCTCGCGATGACCCGTTTGCCGGAGGCGGATCCACCGACCGTCCTGCTCGTCGGCCGCGACACCACGGCCGAACGCGCAATGCGCGCCCGCCTCATGGCGTCCGATCGTCTGGCGGCGATCGGCGAGCTGGTCGCGGGCGTTGCGCACGAGGTGAACAATCCGCTGAGCAGCATCAGCGCGTTCGCGCAGTTGCTGCTTCGCGACGGCGGACTGTCGTCGGCCCAGCGGGATTCGATCGAGGTGATCAAGTCCGAGACCTTGCGCGCCAGCCAGGTGGTGAAGGACCTCCTGGCGTTTGCCCGGCGGAGCGATCCGCTGCGCGAGCCACTGGATCTCAACGCCGTCGTCCTGCGCACGTTGCGGCTGCGGGGATATCAAATGGCCTCGAGCCGCATCGACGTCCAGACCGAGCTCGCCTCCGCCCTGCCGCAGGTCGTCGGCGACTCGCGCCAGTTGCAGCAGGTCTGTTTGAATCTCATCACCAACGCTGCGCAGGCCATGACGCCCCGCGGTGGCGGCACGCTGGTCGTGTCTACTCGCCTGAACGGCAACCACGTCGTTTTGGACGTGCGCGATACGGGTCCCGGCATTCCCGAACGAGTGAGGGCGCACATCTTCGAGCCGTTCTTCACCACGAAGCGCGAAGGCGAGGGAACCGGACTCGGCCTTAGCGTGAGCTACGGGATCATTGCCGCGCACGGGGGTACCATCGAGGTCGCGGACAGTTCGACCGCCGGTACCACCCTGCGCGTGACGCTCCCAGTTGCCGCGTTCGCCGCCGCCGAGCGGGTTCCCGGCGGCTCAGGTGACGTTACCACCCTTTCGGCAGTTCGTTTGAACACAGGGGTGAGCCATGTCGAGTTTATTTCCTAGACAGTCGCTCGAGCATACCGCAGAGCCGAAAGCGCTGCGTCGAATCAGCCGCTCGCTCGTCGAGATGGCCGTTTTGACGGGCGTGGCGATGCGCGTCTTTCGCGTGCTGATGCTCACGCACGGCTCGAACAACTGGCTCTACCTCGGCGGCGCGATCGCCCTCGGCGCGGCCATCCTGCTCGGGATGCTTACGGCCCACCTGGGGAACTACCCGCTGCACCAGTATTTCTGGCGCGCGCCATTGTTCGCCGTCGTGGAGGTGGCAGCCGAGATGGCGGTCAGTGCGCTGCTGATTGCATTCGGGCACGAGGCGATGGGCCCCGTTCGCGCGCATTGGGACGACTGGCCGGGCATGGCGCTCAACGCGCTGCTCTACCGCGGAGTGATGATCGTGTTCTGGGGACTGATGCTCGCCGGCCTCGTCCAGATTCTGCGCGAAACGGTCGTGCACGAAGAGGACGACCCCGAGGAGCTGCCGGCGGGGAATTAGGGCGCGGCGTCCGGCGGCGACGCCCAATGCGGCGTCGTCGTCCACCTGGACGGATCGAACAATCCAGGCAGCAGGTCCATACCAGCCTTCCAGTCGCGGTATTCCTCCGTCTGCCGCGGCACGCCGCCTACGCTCATTGCCACGCGCGTCGCCAACCAGCCACCGTTGAGCGGCACGTAATTGTCGAGATGGATGTCCATCGACGGCGCATTCGGCGCCGGGCTGAGGATCATTCGGACGACGACGTTGCGCTCGATGTCCACCCAGAATTGCGGCGAGGTCGTGTCCGCGACCGATGTGGCGCCGACGATCCAGACCGGCCGGCCTTGCCACGTTCCGCGCGAAACGCGCTGCATATCGACATGCGTGCTCGCGACTTCCGCCGCCGTGCGCGAAACCGGCTGCATGTACACGCCTTCAATCATGGGCAGGAACTCGTTTCCGCCGCCCTGCGCCGACGCCAGTGATCCGTTGCGCATGCGCCAGCTCGAGTCGGCCGTATAGAGCACGCCGTTTCCGGCTTTCGGCGGACCGAGGTCGATGCGGAGCTGCGTGCCGGTCGCCGGTGTGTAGCGGAGACTCTCGTACCAGGTCGACACCGTGTCGGTGCCGTTCCGCCGCCGCTGTGTCGTCTTCTGCGTGAACGTGAGCGTACGATACCAGCGGCCCGCATACGCATCGTGCATGCGCTGGAGGACTTCGATGCCGTTCGATGGCGTGCGCTGCGCGGCGGCCGGGCTCAGTGCCGCGCACGCGCACAGCGCGGCGGCGATTCTCGTGATGCGCATGACGGTCTCCTCGGGTGGTGCGAGATCTTAGCCGCTGCGTCGTGGAAAGAACACCGGCCATGATTCGCCCAGACAAATTCCTTGCGATCGAACTCGCTACTGGCGCTTTGCATCGCCGCATGCGCATGCTTGGCCGATGACCCGACCCCAGTCGCTGCTGCGCATCCTCGGCCTGTCGTTCGGGCTCGCCGTGACCGTCGGGAACACGATCGGCGCAGGCATTCTGCGGACGCCAGGCGACATCGCGACGCTGCTGCCGAATCCGTGGCTGTTCGTGGGAATCTGGGTGGTCGGCTGCGTGTACGCCGGTCTGGGCGCGAATGCGCTGGCCGAGCTGGGGACGATGCTGCCGCGCAGCGGCGGGCAGTACGTGTTCGCGCGCCACGCGTTCGGGGACTACGCCGGCTTTGTGGTCGGTTGGCTGGACTGGATCTCGAACGCCGCGTCCGCGGCGGCGATCGCCCTCGTCGTCGGCGAATCGGTCGCCAGCGTCGCATCGCTGGATCCGACGATTGCGATGCCGCTCGCCATGATCGTCGTCGCGATCTTCACGGTGCTGCTGCTCAACGGCACCCGGTTCGGAGATCGTGCGCAACAGCTCACGAGTCTCGCCAAGGCGATCGCGCTGCTCGCTCTGGTGGCGGCCTGCTTCGCCTTCGCGGGCCGGGCGCACGTGTCGCCGCCGGCTGCGGCCACCGCGGCAACCGGTGCAGCGACCGCTGGGTTTGCCGCGTTCATGCTCGCCGCACAGTCGGTCATCTACACGTACGACGGCTGGAACGGTCCGATCTACTTCTCGGAGGAGCTGGACGATCCCGGGCGGCAGATTCCGCAGTCGATGTTCTACAGCCTGATCGGCATCGCGGCGATCTACCTGCTCATCAACATCGCGTTCGTTCACGCGCTGCCAACGTCGGCGCTCGCCGGTTCGCCGCTGGCCGCTGGCACGGTGGCGCACGCGCTGTTCGGCGCACGCGGCGAGCTGCTCGTGCGGCTCGTCGTGATCGTGTCCCTGCCGAGCGCGGTCAATGCGTGTTTGCTCATGGGGTCGCGCGTGCTGTTTTCGGTGAGCCGCGATGGACTCGGCGTGCCGGCGGCGACCCGCGTCAACTCCGGCGGTACGCCTTCAGTGTCCATGGTGCTGACCGGGCTCGTGGCGATCGCGTTCCTGGCGACCGGCACCTTTCAGACGATCATCGCCATCGCGGCATTCTTCTTCGTCGCGGACTACACGCTGTCGTTCACGGCGGTGTTCGTGCTGCGACAGCGCGAGCCCAACGCGGCGCGGCCGTACCGAGCCAAGGGTCATCCCTGGACGACGGGTTTCGTGCTGCTCGGATCGCTCGTCTTTCTCGCGAGTGCCGTCGCGGCGGACACGCGCAACAGCCTGTTCGCGCTCGGCATCGTGATCGTGAGCTATCCGGTGTTTCGTTTGACATGCCAGTCGCCGGTCCCGGTGCCTTCTCCCGGCGAGTAATTTTCAGGCGAACGGTACCGCAGAACCACCGAGGCAGGAGCACGAATGATCAGGCGAGACAAGGAGCTCATCGTCGTCGGCGACCGTGTGCTCGTACGCGTGGAGGATGGGGAGGAGCGGACGAACGTCGGCTTGTATCTGCCGCCCACGGCGGTTGACAATCAGGCGGTGCAGGGCGGCACGATCGTCGCCACCGGCCCCGGCCTGCCCATGCCGAGCCCCGATTCCTTTTCCGACGAGCCCTGGCGAACGACGGAGCGTGCCACGCGCTTCGTGCCGATGCAGGCCAAGGCCGGCGACTACGCGCTGTTCTTCCGCAAGGCGGCTGTCGAGATCACGTTCGAGCAGGAGCGTTTTCTCGTCGTGCCCCAAGGCGCGATTCTCGCCCTCGTACGCGATGAATGATCGATCCCCGCGCCGGCATGGAAGCGGCGCGAGGAACTCATAATTGCAAAACGAACAGGACAGCACCCATGCGTCTTCCACAGCAGATGTACGACGAGCGGCTCGTGACGCCAATGCGCCAGGATCTCACGCGGCTTGGCGTGAAGGAGATGCGCACGCCGGAAGAGGTCGACGACACGCTCCAGAACGCCAAGGGCACGACGCTCGTGGTCGTGAACTCCGTCTGCGGCTGCTCGGCCCGAATGGCGCGGCCGGCCGTCGCGATCGCGCTCCAGAATCCCGTGAAGCCTGACACGCTGACGACGGTGTTCGCCGGCCAGGACGCCGAAGCGACCGACCGCGCGCGCAGCTACTTCACCGGCTACGCGCCGTCGTCGCCGCAGATCGGACTACTCAAGAACGGCCAGCTCGTGTTCATGCTCGAGCGCTGGCAGATCGAGAGCCGCTCGGCCGACGAGATTGCGCACGACCTGGTGAACGCGTTCAACAAGTACTGCTGAGTGAGGGTCTGGCGGCTAGAGGCTGGAATCTCGCCGCTGCTCTATCCTCTCTTCTCTATCCTCGAGTTCGAAAACTGGCAACTGCAGCCCCCATGCGATCGACGCGAGGCGGACGACGATGATGATCGCCAGCCCGATCCACGTCGCCATCGTGCGCGGGGCGCCGAGGTCGACGAGCGCGAAGTAGGTGCCGGTGCCGAGGATCGCCGCGCTCGCGTACAGATTGCCGCGGCGAAGCACGAGCGGGATCTCGGCGGAGAGCACGTCCCGCACGGCGCCACCGGCCGCGCCGGTGATGGTGCCGAGGACGATTCCGGCGACCGCCGGCAGTCCCGCATGTTCGGCGATTCGCGCGCCCGTGATGCTGAACATCGCGAGGCCGAGCGCGTCGGCGTAGAGGAGCGATCCTGCCGGAGGCCGCCGCCAGCGCACGTACGCCACCGTCGCCAGCGCCGACGCGACGATCACGATCACGTAGCGCGAATCCGACAGCCAGAAGATCGGATGACGGGCGAGGAGCACGTCGCGGATGGTGCCGCCCCCGACGGCCGTGACGAGGCCGAGCACCATGACGCCGATGAGGTCCAGTCGCTTGCGCCCCGCCGCGAGCGCGCCGCTGACGGCGAATACCGCGACGCCGAGCAGGTCGAGGAGGTAGAGGAACAGGGATGTCGGATTCTGGTCGATCACAGAGTTCTCGCCGCGGATTTGCCGGGCTGCGTCAGCGGCCGCGGATGCGCCCCATGCAATGTGCTCCGACGTAGACCGAAGAGCGAAGCCGCAGAGCTCGCAGAAGAACGCAGATCAAGCTCGGAAAAATTCGATTGGATTCGCGGCACTGGACTCGACCTGTCCGCCGACCTCGCTGAGACCGTGGTCCATGGACCACGGACCACGGACCCACCCCTCATCCTCCCCGATCCGTCTCCTCACAGGTGATTCCACGCACCGGTACCACCTCGAACCGGCCGTCAGTCGGCCGTGCGCGCCACGCTTGCCGAATCCGCGTGTAGCGCGTCGCACCGGCGTCGGCGACGGCGATCGCGACGAGCGCCGGGTCGAGCCGGCCGCCGCTGTCGCATGAACCGATGAGCAAACGCTCATCAGGGGCCAACGGCGGCACCGACAGCTCGGCCCGAATGATTCGCGAACGGTTCCGCGGCGCGCCTGCGACGACGCTGTCGAGCCGCAGCACGTCGCCGTGCGTCGTCTGCACTTGCGAGAACACGAATGACGATGGGGCGCCGTTCGCCTGCATCAGGATGGAGCCGCCGACGAGCTGGCCGCGCGATGGCAGGGTGTCGTATCGGACATCCGTTGTGCCCGTGCTGTCGGAGGTGGGTGTCGCCGCGGCTCTCCCCCGGGGCGCGCCGGCTTCGTCAGACTTGGCGTTGGTGCCTGGCACCGAGTCGCCGCCGCATGCGGCGAGCAGCATCGAGCACGCCACCGCCAAAGCCGTGATGTGCGCCAGGAGGACACATGCGTGTCTCTGGCCGGTGACATCCATGCGTTTTCGCATTCTGCACAATACGGGGCAACGGCTGAACGGACAATCACTTGCGATGCGCACCCGTCAGTGGCAGCGGCCCTGCACCATCAGGGGCCAACTTTCCCCGGAGCTTCCCGTGTCACGGTCAACGCTCGTTCGCGTCGTGGCCACGCTCGCGATTCTGGCCGCGGTCGCCCCCGTTCAAACCGCCTTCGCTCAGCGGCGCGGCGGCGTCTCGATCAGTCCATTCGTCTCATACGTTCCGAGTGCCATCGCCAATCCGCTCGCCGGGCTCGGACTGGCCCTCGCCGGCGGTGGATGGGGACTGCGCGCCAGCGCCGATGTCGCGCTGAAGAACGATCCCGCGAGCGCCTTCCCGGCGCGTACGGGGACCATGCGCCCCTGGGCCGCCGATGCCGACCTGCTCCTGTTCCTCGGCGGCAGCGGCAGTACGCTCAGCCAGCTGCTCGATCCGTTCGTGTTCGCCGGCATCGGTACGGCGGAGACGGACGCGGACGGCTTCAACGATCGTCACAGCAATTGGAGCTACGGGTTTGGCCTGTCGATCCCGTTCGGCAGCGCGATCGATTTGTTCGGTGAATCGCGCTGGCGGATGTCGCAGTTCATGCTGCCGACTGCATCGAACGCGTTCGCGCCGACGACGGAGCTGCGCGCTGGCGTCGCGTTTCACGTCGGCGGCGGCCCGTCGGACGCTGAGCATCAGCGGCGCTCGCGCCGGCACCGTCGCTGAACGATCCCGATCGCGGCGAAGCCCGGTGCGCAGGCGCGGACCGGGCTTCGCGTTTCCTCATGCCGGATCGCTGATCGGCCTCAGAATCCGAAGAAGCCGCCGCGGCCGCCGCCAGCCCGGCCGGGCCGCACCTGGCGAATCGCCCGGTTGTCGAGGAAGAGGGCGATGTACGGCGGCAGCTTCCGAATCTGCTCGTCCGTCAGAAGCTTCTTGGCGTCCGGTCCGTAGATCGCCATCTGGTCGAGCGACTTGTTCTGCGCGTCGCGGACGCGACCGTAGGCTTCGTCCAGATCGTACGATGGCGGCAGCGCGGCCAGATACGCCGCGACCGGCGTCCAGATCGAGTCGATCACCTTGCCGTACGCCTTGTTGAGGATCGCGATGCTGTCGGCGACCTCGTCGCTCAGGTGCAGCGAGTCTTCCTGTCGCAGCATCTGCTCGAATGGGTTGGGGTAGCTGCGCTCGTACTGCTGCTTGATCTGATTTTCGTTCAGCTTGTTGCCCTTGCCGCCGCGCCCGGAGCGCAGGCGCAGAAAGAGATCCTGCCGCTCGCGCTCGGGACCGACGTCGACGCGAATATCCAGCGTGAGGCGCGTCGGCGCGAGGTTCACCGCCGTCGCCTGTCGATTCGCGCCAAATCGTGGATTGACGTCGTATCGAAATTGTTGCGTCGTCGGATCGAAGCCGCGCACGTACAGCAGCGTCGGGTCGACGAACGAGGGCGCTCCCCAGCCGCGCAGGTTGTTCGAGCCGTGCACCAGCGCGTCGATGCCGGTGAGCGGGTTGGCGATGCCGAGCGAGATCGTCGCCCGGTCCGGCAGCTTCAGCGCCTGCGACACGAGCGAGACGCGCAGGCTGAGACTCGTCGCCCACGGGCCCTGACAACTGTTCCGGATCGCGACCGTGTTGAGCTGCGACAGCAGACAGCTGCGCACCGACGGCGACGCCGTCGAGAGGAGATTCTGCATCGCCGACGCGAGCGCCGGATCGGTCGTGCTCTTCGACGGATCGAAGATGAACGCGCGATCGTTGTTGTAGCCGTCGCCGTTCACGTCGCCCGAGACCATCGGCGTGAACGGGTTGCCCGACTGCACGCGACCGAACGCGGTGATGCTCACCGCCTGGTGGATCGTGTAGCCGACGGTGTACGTGATCTGATGCCGGGCGTCGCGGTCGCCGCGCGCCCATTCGATCAGATACGGATCGCCCGCGGTGCTCTCGTTGAAGCCGCGGCTCTGATCGCTGATGCGCTGGTACACGTACGTCACGTTCCACTGAAACGCCGAATTGAACGCGATCGGCGACAGCCCGATGCTCAACTGGCTGCTGTGCGACTCGAGATCGGAGAGGTAGTCGGTCACCTGCGCGAACTGCTGCGTGACGCGCGCGTCGCGCGTCACGATCGCGCCGGTGCTCGGCACGATGCTCGATGGGTTCACGTACACCGGCCGATTGCCTTCGCTCGGCAGCGTGAACTGCTGCACCTGATCGAAATTGAGGTCGATCGTGCTCTGCTGATTCAGGTTGAGCGAATAGGTTGCGCCGCTGCTCATCCGGAACCGGTTGTTCAGGATCGGCAGGTTCCAGTTCAGATTCGCGCGCCAGCTTCGCTGCGGGATGTAGTCGGGTGTGAACAGCGAGACATTGGGCACGCTGCTCGAGAATTCGCTCACACCGCCGGCGCAGGTCGCCGGAATGTTGGCGTCACTCAGCTGATACGCGCTCCAATCGGGCGTCGGCACGGCGCTGCCGACGCAGCTCAGCTGCTGCGCCGCCGACGGCAACCCGGTCTGGTCGATCGCGGCGGCGATGAGCTGCGAGCTTGGAAGATTCTGGAACTCGCCAATGCCGCCGCTGATCTGGCCGCGAGAGCCGCGGGCCGCGCCGGCGAATCCGCCGATCTGCGGATTGGTGCCGTACGTGTAACTGAAGCCGAAGCGCGGACTGACGTACACGCCGCGCGGCACGGCGTCGTTGCGCGCGCCGAAGATCGAATCGACGACCGGATTGAACGACGGGTTGCCCTGGAAGTGCGAGGCGTCGACGCGCACGCCGTACGTCAGCTGCAGGCGCCGTTCTGGCCGGTACGCATCCCCGAGCCAGGTGGACGCGCCGAAGTCGTCGCCCTGACGGCGGTTCGTCTGAAGACGGCGGCTGAAGCTCGCCGGAATTCCGTTCTGGAAGTCCGATAGCGAATTGTAGACGAACGTGCCGAGCTGGTTGTTGGTGTTGCTCTGCGAGTAGCGGTTGTACCGGAAGTCGACGCCGAGCTTGAAGTGATGCTTGTTGTCGAGGCTGATCCACGAGAGCTGGTTCTGGAGCTGCGTGCTCACCGACGCCGAGCTTCGCGGCAGCCCGGTGTTGCCTCCGAATTGCAGGTTCGACACGCCGGCCGTACCGTCGGCGAAATCGGAGTTGACGCGAACGAGGGCCGACGGCAGTGCGACGTAGGGATCGCCAGTCGCGACGGTTCGCGACAACGAGGCGCTGGTCTCGTCGAGGAAGCTGTCGTGGAAGTAGCTCGTGTGCCGCGCCTGAACGGTGCCGCCGTAGTTGCGCGTCTCGCCGCCGTGGCCGGGCACCGCGGTCGTCGAAAGGCTCGTGGCGTCGGCCCCGCTCCAGCGGCCGTTCAGCGTGATGGTGTAGTTGTGCGTGCCGCTCGGCGCAAAGTCGAACGACGTGAGGAAGGAGCCATTCTGCGTCAGCTTGTCGCCCGGGACGCCCGCCGCGGTGATCGGGATCTGGTCGGCGGCGAGGAGCTGCAGCAGTCGATCGACCGAGTCGGCAGAAACGCCGACGCGCTCGAGTGCCAGCGGATCGGTGTTGAGCAACGTCTGAAGGTCGCTCGTGCGGCGGCCGAGCTGCCACGAGAAGGAGTAGAATGCCTTGTCGAAGGTGATGGGGCCGGACGCATTGCCGCTGAACTGCAGGTTCGTGTACTGCTGGCCGAGCTGGCGCCCGATCGCATCGGTGTACTGCAGGCTCGGCGCGTCGACGGTCTGGTGGATGGAGCGCGACTTGTAGTTCGAGCCGCTGTTGGTGCGCAGCGCGATCTGCGCGCCGGAAAAGCCGCCGCGCGACGGGTCGAAGCTCGACGTCGTGACCCGGGTCTGCGTCGTCGCATCCCGCGGGAGATCGGTGCCGGAGAAGTTCAGGCCGTTGAGCGTGATGTTGTTCTGGTCGGCGCCAAGCCCGAGCACGGAGAAGCCACTCGTACCGTCGGCACTTGGAATGAGCGTGACGCCGGGCAGGGTCGCCGCCATGGCGGCGAGATCGCCGAGCACGTCGATCGGCACGTTGTTCGTGTTGAGCACCTGATCCCGGCCGCCAACGTCCTGCTGATTGTCGTTCCGGCCGGGCTTCTCGCGCCCCGCGGTGACGCGTACCGCGTCGAGCTTGACCGCCATTTTCGTCAACGTGGCGTTGGCGATGAGAATGTCCTCATCGACCTCGCGCTTCACCTCGAAGCGCGTCGGTTGAAAGCCGATCCCGGTGAACGACATCATGTAATCGCCGTCGTTGCCGCTGAAGATGATCGTGTAGCGGCCATCCTTGTTCGACTTGGCCGTGCGCGACGTTTCGGACAGCAGCGATGTGGCGGTGACGGTCACGTTCTCCACCGGCTTTTGGTCCGGACCGATGACCTGCCCGCGAATGATGTCGGACGCGTTCTGCGCCTGGAGCGGCACGAGCGGGCCGGCGAGCGCGATGAGCAGAAGGAGAGTCGTACGACGAGCCAACACGGGATCCTCGGGGAAGATGCGTCTGGAGGTCTGACGTCTCTTCTACGCACGAGCGTTCCCGACGGTTGTCAGCCGTGCACTACGAACTCACTAAGATTTTCTGCGGGAGCGCATACGTTTGCGGCGCATGCGTGCGCGGTGTTACTGCGGCGTGTCTGGCCCGATGCTCTTCAAGTACAGATTGATCGAGCCGAACGGCAGCGACGACTTGAGTTGGAGCAGCAGTCGCTGCGAGTCGTCCGAGAGCCAGAGCTCCGCCTTTCCCTTGGCGAAGATGCCCGATGTCGTCACCTCCGGGCGAATGACGATCGCGCGGAAGGTGCCCGCGGGAACGCTCACGGTGTCGCGTCGCACCACGTGGACGACGACGGGGTTGCCCGAGCGCTTGAAGTAGCGCCGGAACTCATAGCACTGACCGGGCTCGAGCGGCAGCGTGCGCACGTAGTACACGAACGACACGTCGTCGAGCGGATCGGCGACCGACGGCTGTTCGCGTCCTTCGCGGTCGCGTAGCATCTCGCGAGCCGGAAAGATCTGGAAGTCGCGATTGGCGTGATAATGCGGCTCGTGCAGCGCCTGCACGAAGCGGAGCGAGTGAAAGGTGCTGGTGTCGAACCAGCTCTCGGTGGTGTCGTGCACGTGCAGGAACAGAAAGCCGCCGGAGATGGTGAAGATCGCCCGCAGCGTACTCCGGCCGCGCACCGTTTCGGCGCCGAGGATCCGCATCTCGCCGGAACCCACGTGCAGCTTGCCGAATGACGCCGAGTAGTGCAGGTCCTCGTTCAGCGCGAACGGCATGCGCGAACCGGGAACGACCGGCGGCGGCGTGATCGGCATGCTGTCGCAGTGCGCCGTGTCGGGCGCCTGCGACAGAACGCTCGCAGCGAGCATCGTGGCGGCGATCAGAGAGATCATCGAGTAGTCCTCAGGCGTTCCTCGGCGTGCTTCAGATCTTGCGAACCTCGTCGCGCGGCCCGACGCGCAGGAAGTCCTCGCCGGGATTGATGAACCGATCGTGCTCCGCGCCGTACTGCTTTTCGTACAACTGCCGATAGCGGCCCGCGCGGCCGATCAGCTCGTGGTGCGTCCCGCGTTCCACGATCTCGCCGTTCTCCAGCACCAGAATCTGGTCCGCGCTCTCGATCGTCGAGAGCCGGTGCGCGATCACGAACGTGGTGCGCCCGCGGCGCAGCGATCGCAACCCGTCGCGGATCATCGCTTCGCTCTCGCTGTCGAGGCTCGACGTAGCCTCGTCGAGGATGAGGATTCTCGGATCGGCGAGCACCGCCCGCGCAATGGCGACGCGCTGCCGCTGTCCGCCCGAGAGCTTCACCCCGCGTTCCCCGACGACCGTGTCATAGCCCTTCTCGAAGTGATCGACGAACTCGTCGCAGTGTGCCACGTGCGCCGCCGCGCGGATCTCGGCGTCGGTCGCTCCCGGCTTGCTGAACGCGATGTTCTCGCGGATGGTGCCGTCGAACAGAAAGTTGTCCTGCATTACTACCCCGACGCGCGAGCGATAGTCGCGCAACCGCAGCGTGGCGACATCGCGGCCATCGACGAGCACGCGCCCGTGCTTGGGATGATTGAACGCCATCACGAGGCCGATCATCGTACTCTTGCCGGATCCGCTGGAACCGACGAGCGCCGTGGTCGAACCCTCCGGCGCCACGAACGAGATGTGCTTCAGCACCTCCACGCCCGGCGTGTACTCGAAGCTCACGTCCTGGAACTCGACGCGGCCCTCGATGTCGCGCAGCGGCGCCTTGGTCGCATCCGCTTCGTCCTCCGTCGCCATCTCGCGCACCTCGCGGATGCGGTCGAGGCCGGCGAACGCCTCGCTCACCTGCGTGCCGATCGAGGCGATCTGGACGAGCGGCGCCGCCATGAGGCCGACGAAGAACACGTACATCACGAAATCGCCGAGCGACATGGTCCCGGCGATGATCGACCGGCCGCCGATGATGATCATCAGCACGCCGATGACCCCGGTTATCACAGCCGTACCCGCGCCGACGGCGGACGTTCCCGTGATCGTCTGCGCGACGTTTCTGAACAGCTTGTGCACACCGCGCGCGAACACCAGTCGCTCGCGCGGCTCGGCCACGTACACCTTCACGAGCCGCACGCCGCCGATCGTCTCCGTCAGGCGCCCAGTGACGTCGGCGTTGATCGCTCCGCGTTCGCGGAACAATGGGCGCAGCTTCTTGAACGCGATCGTCATCATTGCGCCGAACACGATGAGCACGATCAGCGTCGCGCTGGTCAGCTTCCAATTGAGATAGAAGAGCACGGCGACGGCCATCGCCGCGGTCATGATGCTGCCGAGGAGCTGGATCAGTCCCGTGCCCACGAGATTCCGCACGCCTTCGGCGTCCGTCATGATCCGCGAGATCAGCACGCCGGTCTTCGTCGAATCGAAGTACGAGATCGGCAGGCGCAGCACGTGCGCCTGAACCCGCTTGCGCATGTTGGTGATCGCGAGCTGCGCGGCGACGCTGACGACCTGCGAGAGGGCGAACGATGTGCCCGCCTGCACCAGTGTCGCGACGACCGCGATCGCGGCGAGCGGCATGAGGAGCTGCGCCTGGTGCTTTCCGATGATGTTGTCGATGAGGAACTTCGACGTCCACGGCAGGACGAGCCCGGCGAGCCGATTCACCACCATGAGCGCGAGCCCAATGCTGAGCGACCGTCGGTGCTCCCGCACCAGCTCGCGCGCTTCCTTCCACGCCCGGGACTTGTCGTATTTCGCCATTCGCGAAATCTACGGCGGGCGCAGCGGGTGCGCTGTCGTATCGGACGCCGCGGCGCTCGCGCGGAAGTACGGTGATTGCGTTGTATAGGCAGCATGCAGACGCGGATGCAATGCGGTGCCGGCATTTCTCGATTTCTCGAGCTCGCGTGCGGCGCCGCGTTGATCCTGCTCGCGGCGTGCAACGGATCGCCGACGGAGCCCGGCGGCTCCGCCGTCGCGAACGTCGCGGCGGGCGTGGCGCAGGCGGCCGCGGCCGTCACGGGCCAGTCGGCGCCGCTCGCGACCGCGTACGAGAAGGGAACGTTTGTCGGCTTCGACACGCACACGTATCCGGGCGACGCGGTCATGCGCACGTGGAAGAAGACGCCCGGCTCGCCGTACACGTGGGTCGGGTACTATCTGCCGTCACCCTGCCATGCCGACAAATCGTGGGTCGGCAAGCGCATGACGCTCAAGGAAATGGGGTGGGGCATCGCGATCGTCTACGTCGGCCAGCAGACGTGGGGCAAGACGCCGAAGCAGCTGAGCGCGTCGGCGCTGACGGCGTTGCGCAAGCGGAGCGATTGCGCGGCGAACCTCGTGACGGCGAGTCAGGGCACGCTCGAAGCGGACGACGCGATCGCCCGCGCGAAAGCCGAAGGCTTTCCGCGCGGTGACGTCGTGTTTCTCGACATCGAGCGAATGGAGAACATTCCGCCGGCGATGCGCGACTACTACCGCGCGTGGGCGGCGCGCATGCTGGCGACGGGCACCTATCGGCCGGGCGTGTACACGCACGAGCACAACGCGCCGCAAGTCTACGCCGATCTGAAGCAGGTGTTCGCCGCCGCAGGCGACACCGAGACGCCGCGCATGTGGGTAGCCGGTGGCAAGGGTTTCGATGAAGGCAAGGCGCCGCAGGACGTGGGCTACACGTTCGCCGGCATGTGGCAGGGCGTGATCGACGTGGCGCGTTCAGTGGCGAACGTGAAGCTGCCGGTCGATCTGAACGTCGCGTCGTGGATGTCGCCGTCGGAGTCAGGGGTGCAGCCGGGACTCTGAACGCGCGACCGCATCGCGGTCGTCGCGCCGACTTTCCGTTTCCTCCTCGCCGTCCCATCTTCGCATCATCACTTCCCGAGGACGGAATGAACCGATTTTCCATTGTGGCGCTGCTCGCCGCGGCGTCGTTGAGTATTTCCTCATCCGTTGCTGCACCGCTCGGCGCGCAGACGCCCGGCGCCCCGCGCGGCGCGCGTGGATCCCGCGGTCGCGCCCCGCGCGGCTGGCAGGGCGAGATGGACTCGACCCGGGCGCGCGAGCTGTACGTCAGCGACGATTTCAAGGATCTCGCCGGCTGCGGCCCGAATGACTGCGAGGCACAGACAAGAGCCCGGCTCCGCGACGACAGCATCTTTGCCGCTCGCAGCCGCGGCGTGCTGTCATTCGAGAAAGTTCGTTACAAGAGTCGCGCGGACGGTCTCGAGATCCCGGCGGAGCTGTTTGGGCCGCTGGACAGGGGCAGCCGGCCGCACGCGGCGCTCGTCTGGGTGCATGACGGCATCCACGGCCACCTGCGGCCGCAGCTCTACTGGCCGTTCATCCGCGAGGCGGTCGAGCGTGGCTACGTCGTGATCGCGCCCGAGTACCGAGGCAGCACCGGCTACGGCGACGCGTTCTACCGCAAGATCGATTACGGCGGCTGGGAGGTCGACGACGCGCTCTCGGCCGTCGACTATCTCCGGACGCTGCCGTATGTCGACATGAACCGCCTCGGTGTGATCGGCTGGAGCCACGGGGGTTTCATCGCGGCGCACCTGCTCTTTCGCGGTGACACGCCGTTCAAAGCCGGCGCGGCGATCGTGCCCGTGACGAATCTCATATTCCGGCTCTCGGATCACGGCCCGGCGTACACGCGCGAGTATGCCGCCGAGGAGCGGATCCACGGCATGCCGTTCGAGCGCACGTGCGGCGACACGCACGACAAGCCGTGCATCGACGAGTACATGGCGCGCTCACCGGTGTTTCAGGTCGCGAACCTGAAGGTGCCGATCCTCGTGCACGTGGCGACGAACGACTGCGACGTGTTCTTCCGTGAGGATCAGCAAATGATCTACACGCTCCAGGCACTCAAGCCGGATCTGGCCGAAACCAAGATCTACACCGATCCGCCGCCGGGTCCCGAGGGCTGCGGCCACACCTTCAGCCGCCGCGTCGATCCGCAAACCCTCGAGCGACAGGACACGCCCGCGCAGATCGACTCATGGAACCGGACGTGGGCGTTCTTCGAGAAGCACCTCGGCGGGTGAGAGGCTGCGATCCGTCGTCCGTGGTTGTCGCGCCTGTCGAGTGGGGTGCGCCGAATCGGGTTGGATGAATTGGGGACGCGGATTCTGCGAAAACTGGCGAACGAGGGGCGGATTGCGTCCGGGTTGCGCACGGAGATCCGTGCGCCAGCTCAAGAAGAACAATGACTTGGTGGTGGCGTCCCGGTCACCTTCCCACTCCGCCCCTTTCCGCAGACTCCGCGGCTCCGTTACGGACTCTGCGGCGCGGCCGGCTACATCTCAGGGAGAGGAAAGGGGTCGCGGAGAACTGCGGAGAACGACGGACAGGCGCGGCGAGGCGTGGCCGGAGGTGTTGATGAATGATGAACCACGATTGCAGCGCACATGGCCCACGAGATTCTCGGCGCGTTCTCGGAAGGTGCAATTCCTTGTCGACGAGAGCTTCGTCCACCCCTCACACATCGAAGCCCTCTCCGCCGTTCTCCGCCGTTCTCCGCCGTTCTCCGCAGCGTCGCGACTCTCTCCGAAACAGTGATGCAGACCCGGCCACAACAGGTTTGAACACGGATGACATGAAAGCGACGGATTGAACGAATTCAAAACCAAATGCTTTTGGGGGCGTGGCGCGACGGACTCGACCCGCCAGTAGCCGTCGATCCGCGTCTCGTTCGCCAGTTTCCGCTAAATCCGCGTCCCCCATTCAGTCCAACCCGATTCGGCGCGCCAATCTCGACTCGCGCGCCATCCACGGACCACGGACCAGACTTCAGTCGTCCCTCACCGCCACACTCTCCTCCAGCTGCTGCTGCAGCGCGGCGGGATCGATTGGCCGCGGCTCGCCGACCGCGAACCGGTGGGCGCGCGTTTCTGGTTCGTGGGTCAGCGCAACGAAGATGCGGCTGGAATGGGTCGATCGCGCGGAGGGCATCGCGCGGTCCGACGCGTCGGAGGCGTCGCCGTCATACACTCGCCACAATTCGCCGTGGCGGCTGACGAGAAAAATCGACGTGAACTGCCGAAGGACATGCGGCGCGTCATCACGCGCCGGCAGGACCGCCAACGCGGCGGCCACACTGCTGGTACTGAGCATGGGTGATGGACTCTGCGGGGGACCCGTCGTCGGATCCGTTCCGGATTTGGTGCAGTACTGCGGAGGCGCGAATATGCCGACGCCGGCCGATTTTCACAACTCCCCGCTCGACACGCTCCTCAGCGCACCTTCGGACCACCCTGCGATCCCTGGCGGTCGTCGCGCACGAAATGCGACCGCGCGGGCATCTGGACTCTCGGAAGGCTGTTCGCGTCCATCGCGGCGCCGGACGGGATCAGCCCCTCGCGCTCGAGCAGGTACGCCGTCACGGCGTACGTCTGATCGGCCGTGAGCGAGCCGGGCGCCGTGAGCGGCATCGCGCGGCGGATGTACGCGAACACCGTCGTCGCGTACGGCCAGTAGTTGCCGATCGTCCGCGGGATCTTCGGATTGTCGGCAAAGTCGAACGTCGTCTTCGGACCGCCGACCAGTTGCGGATAGTCGGGCGCCTTGCCTTCGCCGTTCGCGCCATGGCACGACGCGCATGCCGACGCATACACCGTCGCGCCCTCCGCCGCCGTGCCGCTGCCCGGCGGCAGCCCAGTGCCATTCGGCAGCACGTCGATGTCTTCGGCGGCGATGTCGCTTGCGCTCGCCGCATGGCCGAGCCCAAAGCGCTTTGGCGCCTTGTCGCCCAGATAGTCCTGCCGCGAGTCCAGCTTGCAGGCGGAGAGCGTCAGCGCGGCCGCCGCCAGCGCGATGAGTCGTCTCATGTCCGGCCCTCGAACGTGACGGTTCCGTCGCGGGCCACGCGCCAGGCGCGGATCGGATTGAAGTGATAGTCCGTTCCCGGGCCGCGCACGGCCAGCAACTGCTTCATCGTCGGTTGCACGTATCCATGATCGTCCACGGCTCGGCTCATGAGCAAACTCTCATTGCCCGTCCATTGCCACGGATACTCGAAGCGCACGTGCGCCTTGGAGAGGATCGAGCCGAGGAGCTGCGCCTCGAGCCACGTGTGGCCGCCATCGACGCTGACGTCCACGCGATTGATCCGCCCGCGGCCGCTCCACGCCAGTCCGCGGACCGGCCACCAGCCCGGCGTGATTCGCTGCGGATACGCCGGCGACGTGATGATCGACTTCGCGTCCATCTCGAAGCTGAACATCCGCTCTTTTCCGCCGGGCAGCGGATCCGTGTACTTCGACGTTTCCCAGCGCGTCATGAACGGCGATGTGCCGAGCTTGATGCGACGCAGCCACTTCACGTTCATGTTGCCTTCGAAGCCGGGCAGCAGCAGCCGGATCGGAAAGCCCTGCTCGGGACGCAGCGGCTCGCCGTTCTGCGCATACACCACCAGCGCGTCGTCGCGGCCCTTGGACACCGGTACGCTGCGCGCGAGCCGGCTGGCGTCGCGTCCCTCGGCGAGGAACCATTCGGCGTCGTGGTGCACACCCACCTCGTTGAACAACGTCGCGACGGGCACGCCCACCCACTCGCTGTTGCTCGTCATCCCCTCCACCTGCTGCGGCGTCATGTTGGGAGTCGGCGCGCGGTACGCCTGACGTCCATTGCCGGAGCACTCGACGAAGTGCACGCGCGTCACGGACGGAAAGCGCTTCAGGTCGTCGACGGTGAATTCCATCGGGTGGTCGACGAGGCCGTGGATCAACAGCGTGTGCGTCGCAGGGTCGATCGTCGGGATACCATCGTGAATACGCGTGAAATGCAGATCGGCGGGCGTGATCGAGCCGTTGAGATCCTGCAAAGGCGTGAGCGCGGTACCGGTGATCTGACCGACCGGCGCGCGCCGCGGATCGACGAACGGCGAGCGACTGCCCACGGCGGTGGTCGGCGCGCCGGGCGCGGCGGTCGGATCCGCCGGTGCGTGCGGCACGGCGGGAACGACGGGCTGCTGCGCCCCCGCTGCGGGTAGACCGGCCAGCAGCGCGCCGCCCGCCGCCGCGGCGGCGCCGGCGAGCAGACTGCGTCGGGTGATCGGGGAAGCGGTGTCGGTCATGAGCGTTCCTTGATGAGCCCTACCGGTCGCGCAGCACCGATGCTGGCGCGGCCACGATCGCCGCCGCCCGCCGCGTCGTGCGCGGGAGGAGGCGCGGCGGACGATATGCGCGATGTCCCTTCGTGGCGTACGGCACGTCGGCCGGCGCGTCGCCGTTCGGGTAATCGCTCTCCTTGCCGGGTGAGTCCGGCCGCGGCATCGACGTGATGTACGCCGCGATGTCGAACGCCTGCTGGTCCGTGAGGATGCCCGGACGGTCGAACGGCATGTTGTGGCGAATGAACGACGCGGCGCGCTCCTGCCGAGCCATCGACGCGCCGACGCTGAACGACTGCGGGCCCCAGAGCGCCGGAATCGGTCCCATGCCGGCACCGTCGTCGCCGTGGCAGCGAGCACAGTTGTTGGCGAACAGCGCGCGCCCGCGCGTCGAATCGCCGGTGTGCTGACCCATCGCCGGCATGCCCTCGCCGGACACGTGCTCGCCGGTCGGAACGCCGCGCGAAATGAATGCCAGGTAGGCGACGATGTCCTGCATCTCGCGACTGTCCGGCGGCAGCTTCGAGCCGGCGAGACTGCGCGTGAAGCAGTAGTTCACGCGGTCCTCGATCGGCACCACCGCGCCGGTGCGACTCATGTAGCGCGGATAGCGCGCCATCACGCCGGCCAGGCGTGCCGCGTCCTCGCGGCGGCCTTCGTCGAGGTGGCAGCTCGTGCAACTCAGATTGCCGCCGACGTAGCTCGGCAGGCTGTCGCGCGTGTGGGTCATGATGGCCAGACCGCGGTACACCGCGGCGGCGTACGGATCGTTCGGCGTGCTGTCGACGACGGGCGGTTGCCACGCGGCCGGAACCCACGCGCCCGACGCCGATGCCTGCTGCGACACGGCGCTGGCCGAGTCGCGATGCGGGACGTCGTGGAGCGTGCAGGCCGCGAACGCAAGCGTGCACGCAGCGGCAGCCGACCGGGAAACGCGCCGCAGGCGATTCACTCAGGCCACCTGCTTGAGAACGGCGGAGACTGTTTCGAACATTCGATCGATCTGCGCCCGCTCGACGATGAGCGGCGGCGACAGTGCCAGGGTGTCGCCGGTCGAGCGGATCATCAGGCCCGCCTCGAAGCACTTGAGGAAAGTCTCATAGGCCCGGGCGCCGGGTGCGCCGGGGCGCGGCTCGAGCTCGATCGCGCCGACCAGACCGATGTTGCGCAGGTCGATCACGTGCGGCAATCCGCGCAGTGCGTGCACGGCGTCGGCCCAGTACGCCTCGAGCGACGCGGCGCGCGCGAACAGATCCTCGCGACGGTACAGCTCCAGCGTCGCCAGGCCCGCGGCCGCGGCGAGCGGATGCCCCGAATACGTGTACCCGTGAAACAGCTCGATGCCGCTCGCGGCCGCGTCGACGATCGCGTCGTAGACCTCGCGCCGGGCGCACACGGCGCCCATCGGCACGGTCGCGTTGGTGATGCCCTTCGCCACCGTGAGCATGTCCGGCACGACGCCGAACTTCTGCGCGGCGAACGGCGCCCCCAGTCGGCCGAAGCCGGTGATTACCTCGTCGAAGATGAGGAGGATGCCGTGGCGATCGCAGATCTCGCGGATGCGCTCGAGGTAGCCGACCGGTGGAATGAGCACGCCCGTCGATCCGGCGACCGGTTCGACGATGACGGCGGCGATCGTCGCGGGATCATGCGTCTTCGTGAGCGTTTCCAGCGCGTCGGCAAAGTGTGCGCCGGTTTTCGGCTGACCGCGCGTGAACGCGTTCGCCGCGAGATCGTGCGTGTGCGGCAGGTGATCGACGGCGGGCAGCAGCTGTCCGGCGAACTGCTTCCGATTCGCCTCGATTCCGCCCACGGCAATACCGCCGAAGCCGACGCCGTGATAGCCGCGCGCGCGGCCGACGAAACGCACGCGCCGCGTCTCGCCCTTGGCTTGCCAGTAGGCGAGCGCGATTTTCAGCGCGGTGTCGACCGCCTCCGAGCCGGAGTTGCCGAAGAAGATCCGATCGACACCCGTCGGCAGCAGCTTCGCGAGCTGACTCGCGAGCTCAAATGCCAGCGGGTGTCCGAGTTGAAACGGCGGCGCATAGTCGAGAAGGCCGGCCTGCTCGCGAATCGCCGCGGTAATCGAGTCGCGGCAGTGGCCGGCGTTGACACACCACAAACCGGCGGTACCATCGAGGATCTGCCGCCCGTCGCTCGTGGTGTAGTACATGTCCTTGGCGGCGACGAGAATCCGCGGCGCGCGCTTGAATGCGCGGTTCGCGGTAAACGGCATCCACAGCTCGTCGAGTGACGGGAGCGCGGCGGTGAGGCCGGCGGGCGTGAGATCAGCGGAGATCGGAGGCATGAACGCGAATCGCGGGAGAGGGGCGACGAGGACCGTCTTCGTCAATATGCTCGCCCGCGGGCGATCCGGGGAGGCAAGTGATGGCTGACGACGAAGAGGAGCTGGCCGAGGTGCAGCGACGGCTGGCGGAGATCCGGCTTCGAAAGCGCGGGCGCATTCGGTGGACAGTGGGCGCGCGCACAGCGGAGCTGGCGATCGGTGCCCTCGTCGGACGTCGTGGCGAGCGTCGAGCAACGCCGAAGGGCCGTCGCCGGAAGCGGTACAAGCGGCTGCTGTAGACCCACGGCAAGCCCGGCTCGGCTGGGGACGCTGGCACGGCACGCGCAATGGAGAGGCCGCCAGACCGGCGTCCGATCATCTCGGCTCCGGTGTTTCGCGCGCGGCGAATGCCGCGACTTCATCTCATGGAGGAGCCATGGCGGACGTACAAATTCAGCAGACGCCCGAGACTGGATCGGGCGGCGGCGCCGGTTGGGTGTGGGCCCTCGTCGTTCTGATTCTCCTGGCCATCGTCGCCTGGTTCATCTTCGGCGGCGGCATGCATCGCACCAGCACGACGCACATCGACGTGAACACGCCCGGCGCGCCCGCGGGCGGCGGTGGTGGTGGTGGTGGCGCCGCGGGTGGAACGGGCGGTGGCGGAAGCGGCGGCGGGGCGGCAAAGACGCCGTGATCGAGAGGGGAGAGAGGAGAGAGGAGAGAGGATAGAGAACAACCGAGATGGCAGGCTCGAGTCGTCAGATGCCAGAATTCCAATGGTGGCATCTGAGATCTCGCCACTCACGTCTGACGTCTGAGTAGTTGCTCTCCCCTCTCCCCTCTCCTCTCTATTCGATCCTTTCCCCCTCAACGTTCAACCGAACGATCGGCGCTATTCCCGTAGCTGCCAGCGGCGCTTCGATCTTCGCGCGGTCGCCGACGATCAGGATCACCATGTGCTCCGGGTCGATGTACTTTCGCGCCACGCGAAGCACGTCGTCCTTCGTGACGGCGTTCACCTGCTTCACGAAATTCTGATAGTAGTTTCTCTCCAGGCCGTTGGCGTAGATGCCTGTGATCGCCGCGTTCACGGCGGCGTCGGACGCGAACTGCGCCGGCAGACTCTGGATCAGCGCGTTCCTGGCCGCGGTCATCTCGTCGTCGGTGATCGGCCGGCCGCCGCGGATTCCGCGGAGCTGCGCCATGAACTCGATCAGCGCGCTGTCGGTCTTGGCGGTGACGATGTCACCGCCGGCCTCGAACGGGCCCGGGCCTCGGCCATACGCGAAGCGCGAGAATACGCCGTAGCTGTAGCCCTTTTGCTCGCGGATGTCTGCGTTGAGCCGCGACTGGAACAGCTCGCCGAAGAAGCTGTTGAGCACGCGCAGCGCGTAGTAGTCGGGCGTATTCCGCGGTGGACCGACCTCGCCGACAGCGAACGTCGACTGCGCCGCGCCCGGTTTGTCGACGAGGAAGATCGTCGTCGGGCCAGGTGCGGGCGGCGCCGGATACGAAAAGCTCGGCACCGATCCGCCGGCCGGCCAATCGGCAAATGCGCGGTCGAACATGCGCTTCACGTCCGCGGGATTCACGTCGCCGACCACGGTGATCTCGGCGTGTCCCGGCGTGAAGTACGCGCGATGAAACGCCTCGAGGTCCGCACGGGTGATCGCGTTGTACGACGCTTCGGTCGGCGTGCGGCCGTACGGATGATCGGTGGTGTAGAGCAGCTTTGGAAACACGATGCTGGCGATCCCGGATGTGCGGTCGCGTAGCTGCGCGAGTCCGACGATCGAGCGGCTGCGGAGCCGGTCGAGCGCAGCCTCGGGGAAGGTCGGATGCAGCATCATGTCGTTTACCAGGTCGAGCATGGGCTGCAGCTTGTCCTTCATCACGGTGAAGCGGATGCCGCCGGACTCACCGCCGATGTTCGTGCTGATCTGCCCGCCCAGCAGCTGAATGGCGTTGGAGAGTTGATCGCCCGTGCGCGTGGTCGTGCCTTCGCTCAGCATGCTCGCCACGAAGTTCGCGAGCCCGCGCTCGTTCGGCGGCTCGTACTGATCCGCGCCGCCGATGAACTCGACCGTGACGGCGACGAGCGGCAACGCATGTCGCTGGGAAACGACGAGCGTGGCGCCGTTCGCCAGCGTCGTCTGCGTCCACTCCGGGAAATGGATCGCTGGCGCCGGGCCAGCGGCCGGAGCGACGGTGCGGTCCAGCGCGCCGGTGGGTTGCTGCGCGGCGAGCGGTGCGGTCGAGGCGCCCACCGCACACGCGATCGCGGCGCGCCATAGTTGCGTGCGAATCATCGGTTGTCTCCGCCGACTGGAGGTGTGGCCGCGCTGGCTGGCGGCACGAGCGTGCTCGACTCCGGCTTGGACGCCATGTCCGTCTTGCCGATCGGAACCACGCTCAACACCACACGGCCGGCTGTGAGATACCGCTGCGCAACGCGCTGGACGTCCGCCGCGGTGGTGCGCTCGTATTGCGCATACGCGCCGCCGAACTCGGAAGACGGATCGTTCCGATACGCCTGGCCGACGGCCAGCCGTACGGCCTTTCCGAGATTGCTCTCGAGTCCTTCGAGGAACGACAGTTGAAGCCCCGCCTTCGAGCGCTGGAGCTCTTCGGCGGTGGGGCCATCGCTCCGGATGCGCGCGAGCACCGAATCGGTGGCCGCTTCGAGCTCGCCGAGGGAATGTCCCGGGCGAGGTGTGACGGCGATCTCGAACTCGCCGACGTTCTCGTGCGTGTCCTGCCCGCTGAACACGTTCGTTGCGATCTGCTGGTCGTACACCAGCGCCTTCGTCAGCCGCGCGGTGCGCGAGCCCGAAAGAATGTCGGCCAGAATGTCGAGTGCGTACTGATCCGACGAGTTGCTGCCGATCGTCGGCCACTCGATGAACAGCCGCGGCACCTGCACGCGATCCTCGTACATCAGCCGCTTCTCCGCCGCGAGCGTGACGGGTGCGGCATTGGGCCGGGTGACGGCCCGGCCGCGCGGAATTCCGGTGAAGTACCTGGCGATCCAGGCCTTCGTTTGCGCGGCATCGAAGTCGCCGACGATCGCCAGCACCGCATTGTTCGGCGCGTAGTACAGCCGGAAGAATGCCTTCACGTCGTCGACGGATGCGGCAGACAGATCGGCCATGCTGCCGATCACCGGCCACGAGTACGGATGGCCTTTTGGATACACCGCGTTGGCGAAGATCTCCGTCACCCGGCCGTACGGCCGGTTGTCGTAGCTCTGCCGCTTTTCGTTCTTCACGATTTCGCGCTGCGCGTTGTACTTCGTCGTGTCCAGCGCATCGAGCAGCCATCCCATGCGGTCCGACTCGAGCCAGAGCGCGTCCTGCAGATAATTCGCCGGAACGGTCTCGTAGTACTGCGTGAAATCGTTGGTCGTATTGCCGTTGTTTTCGCCGCCGACGCCCTCGGTGTACTTGTCCTGCAGTCCATACGGCACGTGGCCCGAGCCGGTGAACATCACGTGCTCGAACAGGTGGGCGAAGCCGGTGCGCCCCACCTCCTCGTTCTTGGAGCCGACGTGATACAGCACTTCCACGGCGACCGTTGGTGTCGAGTGATCCTGCGCGAGCACCACGGTGAGTCCGTTGGGCAGCGTGTACTTGTCGAACGGAACGCTGATCGACGTTCCGCCGGCACCCGGCTGCTGGGCATGTGCGGGCGCGGCGACCAGCGCCGCTGCGCCTGCGATCGCCAGTGCTCGTAGCCCTGATCGCATGATGGCTGTCACGGCTGACACCTCGCGTGCATTGGGGGAGAGAACCCGGCGGATCGGAACCGCCGTCGGCTATGAGTAATCATGAATGACGTCAAGCGCCGGCGCCACGGCTTCGATGGCGTGCTGATACATTGCTTACAATGCGGCTCAAACGACTCGAGCGGTGGTGGCGCACCGCGTGGATTCGCATCCTCGTCCGGTCGATGCGCCGGCGGGGCGGAGCCCGGCCGGCCTGGGATGCCAGGGCGCATCGCGTCCTCTTCCTCCGCCACGACCGCGCCGGCGACATGATCCTGTCCACCGGCATCATGCGGTCGATCGCGCGGTCGCATCCGACGATCACCCTCGACGTGCTCGCCTCCCCGGCCAACGCGTCCATCGTCCGCTCGGCGGACTTCGTCGGCCGGGTCGTCGTGTTCGATAAGAGAACGCTCAAGAGCTATCTCGCCACGATCCGCACCCTCCGGGGCGCGCGCTACGATGCGGTGATCGACTGCATGGTCACGGCGCCGTCGCTCACGACGCTCCTGCTGATCCTCGCCAGCGGCGCCCGGCACCGCGTCGGAATCGGCGGCCGCGGCAACGACGCTGCCTTCGACGTGACCGTGCCGCCCGATACCCGCGCGGAGGCGCACATGGTCGACCTCATCGGCGCGCTCGCGGCCGCCTTCGGCGTCGATCCCGCGACGATGGACAAGCGGCCGGTGCTCGATCTCACGATGGAGGAGCGCGAGCGCGCCGAATCCTTCTGGCGCACGAGCGATCCCGCGCGCCGCGTGCTGATCAACGTGTCCGCCGGAACCGCCGCACGCCGGTGGCCCATGGATCGGTACGTGGCAGTCATGAACCACATTCGGCGGCGCGACGCGAACGTTTCCTTCCGGGTGATCGCCGCGCCCGCCGAGCGCGCGCGCGGCGAGCAGGTGGCGCGCGACGGCGGGGGAACTTTCGTCGACACGCCGTCGATTCGCGACGCGTTCGCGCTCGTGGCGGCCGCCGATTTCGTCTTCACTCCCGACACGAGCATCGCGCACGCGGCATCCGCGTTCGGCACACCCTGCGTAGCGATGTACGTGCGCGGCTCGGCAGAACGCTGGGGATTGTACCAGGTGCGCGGCGAGAGTGTCGAGCATCCCGAACCCACGCTCGACACGCTCACCGCCCAACGAATGATCCGCGCCGTCGACGCGGTGTGGGATGACACGATGCTCAGGTTCGCGCGCTGAGCAGATCGTTCACCAGCGATTCCGCTGTGGCGACATCGGGCACGCTTCCCTGCGCGATGCGCGGTGAGCCGCCGCCGCGGCCGCCGGCGCGCGCGAGTCGCTCCTTGATCGCCTTGCCCGCATCCACGCCGGAATCCTCCGATGCCGCGACGAGCACGGATGGCGGCGCGGCCAGCACGCCGATCACGATCGCGCGCGGCAGTGCAATAGCCGCCTGTGCCAGCGTGCGCAGCTCGTCCATCGAACCGGCGTCTCGCACGACGATGGTGCGTACGCCGTTCGCGCCCGGCTCGGCGGCGTCATAGCGCTCGCGGGCGCGGAACGTCGCGAGCTCGCGATCCATTCGCTTGCGCGCACTGTCCGCGTCCTTGAATCGCTCCAGCTGCGCGGCAATGGCGGACGGCGCGTCGTCGATCGACGACGACAATGCAGACGCAATCTGGGTCAGTGCCTCGAAATCGCGCCGCGCCCGGCGCAGCGCTCGTTGGCCGCAGACGAACGTCACGCGCGTCGACTTGCGCACTCGTTCCGTGCCGCGCAGCAGAATCGCGCCGATCTCCGACGTCGAGCGCACGTGCGTGCCGCCGCACGCGCTACGGTCCAGGTTCTCGATGGTGACGATGCGGAGCGTGCCGGCGCGGTCCGACGGCTTGCGCAGCCCGCTGGCCGACGCCGCATCCTCGAAGCTCACGTTCACCGGCTTTGCTTCGCTGACGGCGACGTTCGCGCGCGCTTCGGCCAGCTCGAGCTGCTCGGCCGACAGCGATTCGACGTCGAGGTCGAGGGTCGACGTGTCCGGCCCGAAGTGCACGCTCACCGTGCGCGCGCCGAACAGATCCTCGAACAGCGCCGAAAGCAGGTGCTGTCCCGTATGCTGCTGCATGTGGTCGAAGCGGCGGTTCCAGTCGATCGTGCCGTCGAGCGTGTTCGCCGGCGTTTCAGGCAGCGCCGCCGCGAGCACGTGGGCGATGCGGTCGTCCTCGTCGATCACGTCCACGATCGGAATTCCGCCGAGCGAACCGACGTCGTGCGGTTGGCCGCCGGAAGTGGGATAGAACGCCGTCTGATCGAGGTAGACGCGATGGCCGTCCTGGCTGCGATCAACGACGCGCGCCGTGAAGGTCGTCCGGTACGCGTCGGTGTAGTAGAGGCGCGTCGTCATCAGCGAATGCTCACGTGCCGGATTCGAAAGTCGTCAACGGGCGCTGCACGACGTCGCCTCGGCGCGTTCGCTGAAGCGCACCGGCTGATCGCTGAATGGAACCCGAACCAGATCCAGCGGCTGCGTCAGCACGGCCGAAACGGGGCAGCCCGCGCCGGGAGAGACCCGCCGCAACTGCACGTCGATCCCCGTCGTGTCACGCGTCGCGCGCTCGATCACCAGCTCGTAGCCGCCACTCGGCTCCGTGCCCATGGCGGCGAGCAGCACCATTTCGCGGTTGAAGTCGACGGTTGGAAGCGGCGGCTGCGGGAAAAATGGCTGGTTGATCTGCTGCCACGTCGTGCGCCACGTCGTCGAGTCGCGCACGACCGCGTGCATCGGCGTTCGGATGCCGCTGAAGCTCGAGAATCCGGCACTCCTTGGAGCGAAGCGTGTAATCGGCAGCGGCTCTCGCGGCGCACCAGGACCGAGCGTGCTGCTGCATGCCGCCGTGCATGCCGCGAGCATTGCGCGCAGGAAACGTCGAACGTTTCGCCGCACGGCGCGCCTCACGCTCCCGCACTCCGCCCGCGTGTGAAGCGCGGCCAATGCTCGCGCGGAACCCCGCGGATGCCCGCGGCGAGCGAGGCGCAGCAGACGAGCCCGACCGCCGCCAGTACGGCGAGCAATTGCCACGCGGCGGTGAGCGCATCGGTCCGCTGCTTTTCGGCCGCCACGCTGTACTGCAGCATCTCCACGGCCTGCCGCTCCGTGAGCGGTTTGGTGCCGTGCGCAACCGCGGTGATGAACTGGTTCCGCGCCGTCCAGTCGTTGCTGACGCTGGCAAGCACGTGCAATTGCGTCGCGGTGTACGCGATGCCCAGGAACAACAATACGAGAATGATTGCCGGCGCGATGAGCAGCAGTTTCCGGTCGAGTCGCACTCACACAATTAAGCACAAATGGACTTCCGGCGCAGCGAAGAGCCGCACCGGCACCGTGCTGCACCCAACGCCGCGACTCACGAGCATCGTGCGCGACACCCCGCCGTCCAGCTCGAACCAGCCGCGCGAGTACTGGCGGTTGAGCGGTCCGCTCGGCAGGAGAATCGCCTGCCCCCAGGGCGCGGCGATCTGGCCACCGTGGGTGTGGCCGCACAGCGCGAGATCGAACCGCCTGCCCGCCAGCGCACGCAAGCCTTCCGGCGAGTGCATGACGACGATGCGCGTGCCGCTGACACCGTCGAGTGCCGCGCCGGCGTCCGGCCAGCCGTGCGTTGGATCGTCGAGCCCACACACGGTGATGTCGTCGAAGGGTGGTGGCAGCGAGACGTGCCGGTTCGTGAGCATCTCGACGCCAGCCTGCTCGAGCCGCCGCACGATTCGATCGTAGTCCGCGCGGAGATCGTGGTTCCCGAGCACGGCGTATTTGCCGAACGGTGCCGGGATGGCGCCGATCTCCGGGGCGAGCTGGTCGATGTACGACGCTCGCACCGAAACGAAATCGCCGCCGAGCAGCAGCACGTCCGGCTTGAACGCGGTGAGCAGCTCGCACGCGTCCGTGAGCAGCCGCGAGTCGGTCGTGCCCCCGGCGTGAAAATCGGATGCGAACGCCAGCCTGAGGGGCGCCGCTCCCGGCGGTCGACTTGCGAGTCGTATTTCGGTGGTCGATGAGCGGACGCGCCCTTGCAGGCCGAGCGGATACGCGAGCTTCGCCGCCCAGTGGCCTGGGCGGATGAACGAGTCGAGCAGCAGCTCGATCGTTCGGCGGCTCCGGCTCGCGCGGCGCTCGCGCGGGGGCCGCGTCGCGCCGGAGCCGTCGCTCATTTCTCGGTGGCCTCGTCCTCCACGTCCTCGTCGCCGACCTCGTCGTCGCTCGCCTCGTCGTCGGTAACGTTCGGCGATACCGCTTTTCCCTTTTTCCGCGGACGTCCACCCTTGCCACGCGCGGCATTTTCGATCATCAGCGCCTCGTATTCCCGGCGCGCCGCCTCCAACTGTTCGCTCTGCGGCGATGACTGGGCGGCACGCCGCGCCTTTTCGCGTTTGAAGTGCTCGATCGCTGCCGAGGTGCTTGGCGAGTGAGGGCGCTTTGCCTTTGGCACCGGACGGCGCGCCCGCGACTTTGCTCTCGATCTGATCATGGTGTCCCCGCAGTACCCGTCGCTCCACCAGTGTTCCCTGCCCTCGCCGTGGCGGTCGCCGGCGTGCCAATGACCGTAATCGTTGCCGATCCGGATTGCGTCGTGTCGAACGCGAATCGCGCCACCACAACCGCAGTGCCTGGCGCGACTGCGGTGGCCAGGCCGCTCGGCGACACCGCTACCACCGTTGGCTGAAGCGACGTCCATTGGATCTGCGACTGCAGCGCCAGCGGAGCGTTCGTCGACAGTTGTACGCTCCCGCCAACGATGAGTTGCGCCTGGTTCGGCAGCACGGTGATGGACGTTGCGGTGCCGTTCGAGCCGCCCGTATTGCCGCCGCTACCGACGGGGCCGGTTCCCCCGCCGAGGCCGGCAATCGTCGGCACCGCCGCCTGATCGCACGCCACGAGGGCGCTGCCGGCGAGAATCAGGGTGATGAGTGGGTGTAGTCGCATGATCGCTCCTGTGGACAGATTTCGTGCCGCGGGCGAACCGCGGCGCCAACGACGGGGTACCGCAACCTGCTGGCCGGCGGCATTAAGAAACCTCTATCTCCTAGGCGGGTGCGGCGGTGATCAGACAGGTTTTCGGAAGGCGCGCTCCGACGCGCTCGACTCCTTCACCTCGTGCCCCCATGCCCGACGCCGAACTCGTCCTCGTCATCGACGACGAGCCACAGATCCGCCGCGCCGTTCGCGACGCCTTGTCCGACGTGAGCGCAAACGTGGACGAAGCGGCCGACGGATCATCCGGCGTCGATGCGGCGGTGAGCGGTCGGCCCGATCTCGTCATTCTGGATCTCGGGCTACCCGACATGGCCGGTGTGGATGTGTGCCGGACGATCCGGCGCTCGTCCGCCGTCCCCATCATCGTGCTGTCGGCCCGCCATTCCGAGCACGAGAAGGTCGATCTTCTGAACGCCGGCGCCGACGACTACGTCACGAAGCCGTTCAGCGTGCTCGAGCTGGCGGCGCGAGTGCGCGCACAATTGCGCCGAATTCGCACGCTGAGCGCCGCGGCCGCCAGCACGATGCCCGTGATGATCGGCAATCTGTCGGTGGACACCGTCGCGCGGCGCGTGTCGCGCAACGGCACGCAGCTCCATCTCACGCCGATCGAATGGCAGATTCTCGCGACGTTGCTCGGCGCGGCCGGCCGCACGCTCACGCACCAGCAGATCTTCGATGCCGTGTGGGGACGTGAATTCGGCAGCCCGCAGCAGTATCTGCGCGTGCACATCACCAATCTCCGGCGTAAGATCGAGATCGATCCCGCCGCCCCCGAGATCGTCATCACCGAACCCGGTGTGGGCTACCGCGTCGAGCTGCCGCGCTGAGTGATGTCGCGACGATCCACGATCGTCACCTGGATCATCTGGATTCTGCTCACCACCGCGGCTACGGTGGTGATGGCGCACGGCCACGGCGCGTTCGATCAGGTGCACGTGGTGCTGGTGTATCTGCTGCTCGTCCTCGGCGCGAGCGCCAGCGGTGGTCGCGCCCTCGGTGTCAGCATCGCGTGCGCCGGCTTCGTGCTGATCGACTACTACTTTCAGCCGCCCTACGGGCAGATCGGCATCGGCAAGCCGCTCGACTGGGTGGCGCTGATCGCGTTTCTCCTCACCGCCGTTGTGTCGACGCAACTGCTGGCGCGCGCGCAGATGGAAGCCGAGGAGGCGCGGCGCCGTGCCACGGAAGTCTCCTCGCTCGCGCGACTCGGGTCGGAAACGCTGAGCGCCGGCCGCGCCGAAGACGCGCTCGCGCGCATCGCCGACGTCATCCGATCGACGCTCGGCGTGCGTGAATGCGCGATCGTCGCCTGGGATCCGGAGCGCGGCTTCCGGCGGCCGACGCGTGACAGCGATTCGCCAGTCGACGCTCTCGAGGAGCCGCTCCTGCGCGCGGTGGTGGAGCGCGGCGCGCTCGGCTGGGTTCGCGACGGCGATCGCGTGAGCTTTGCGCCGGCGCAGATGCCCCTGACGCTTCCCCCGGCGACGGGCGAGGCGATCAAGAAGATTCTCGTTCCCCTCACCGTGCAGGACCGCATCGTGGGCGTCTTGCGCATGGCGGACGAAACGCCAATGCAGCTCGACGTGTCGCAGCGCCGATTTCTGGACGCGATCGTGTACTACGCGGCTCTTGCCGTCGATCGGGTGCGGCTCGTGGCCCAGGCCGAGCACGCGGAAGCGTTGCGCGAAGCGGACCGGCTCAAGGACATCGTGCTCGCCTCGGTGTCGCACGATTTGCGCACGCCCCTCACCACGATCAAGGCGCTCGCCCAGAGCCAGGCATTGCAGGGCAACAGCGCCGCGGCGGCGATCGACGAGCAGGCGGACCGGCTGACGCGGCTGGTGAGCGATCTGCTCGATCTGTCGCGGCTCAAGGGCGGCGCCTTTGCCGCGCTGCCGGAGCTCAACACGGCGGAAGATCTGATCGGCGCCGCGGTGCGCCAAACGCAGGGGCTCTTCAGTGATCGTCCGCTGCGCACGATCATCGATCTGGACAGTCCGGCGCTCGTGGGACATTTCGATTTCTCTCAATCGCTGCGCGTCTTGTGCAATCTGCTGGAGAATGCCGCGCGACATTCTCCAGCGCACGAGCCGATCGAGCTCGAAGCCCGGCGCAACGGTTCGCAATTGGTGTTCACCGTCGCCGACCGCGGCTCCGGCATTGATGCGCAGAGCGCGCCCCACATCTTCGAACCGTTTTATCGAGCGCCCGGTTCCGCCCCCGACACGGGGCGCGCCGGACTGGGTCTGTCGATCGCACGCACGCTGGCCGAAATCCAGGGCGGCACACTCGAATACATGCCGCGCGAGGGCGGCGGCAGCGTGTTCGCGCTCTCGCTGCCCGCGTCGGAGCTGCGCGCAGACGCACTGGAGTCGAGCGCCTGACTCTTAGTGGAATCTTTACTCACGACGGACCGGCCTGCGCATAGCTTGAAATCACGTCATCGAGCGCCCCCCAAACGTCACTCGGTGGCGGGGAAGAGAAGACGACAGGAGCTCAGGTGTTCGCGCCATGAGGGGTGGGTGGGAAAATCATGCGCGGCGCCTGACTCCTGTTCGTCGTTCGTGCCGGTGGCGAATCGACGCTGGCCGGGATAGGTTCCCGCACTTCTTGCGGCGAATGCATTTCCCCGTGCCTTCGAGGTTTCGATGCGTCACTGTCTCATTTATCACGGCGGCTTCGAGCGGAATTTCTCCAAGCTGAAGCCCGGCGAGTGGTCGTTCGAGGGCACGGACGGTCAAAAACACCCCGTAACGCCGCCGCCGGCCGACGTCGATGGCGTTCGCGTGGGCTACATGGAAAAGGCGGGAAAGAAGTTCGCCGCCGTGCGAGTGCAGAAGGGCGCGCGCGACGTGATCCTCAAGCACGAAGTGCTGCTCGACCCCACGCGCCACCTCGGACCAGGCAATCGGTTCTCGCCAGAGCCGACGGTGGTCGGTGACGTCGCCATGGCGGATCTTCTCGCCGACATCATGGCGAAGAATCCCGAGCAGAAGTCCGACCTCACGGCGATTCGCGGCAGCTTCTCGCTCACCGGACAGGGAGGCACGCCCGCGCGGTAGACTCCCGCCGGACTGCCTCCGTGGACACACCGACGCAGCGCGAGCCGAGCGCCGGCTACGCCTGGTACGTCGTCGGCGTCCTCACCATCGCCAGCATCAGCGGCAACGTCGACCAGCAGGTTCTCAGCCTGCTCGTGCGGCCGATCGAACGCGACTTCGGCATTACCGACGTGCAGATGAGCTATCTGCTCGGCCTGGCGTTCGCGCTGTTCTTCGCCGTGCTCGGCCTGCCGATCGCGCGGCTCGCCGATCGTTCCAACCGGCGCAACATCATGGCAACGGGCGTCGGTCTCTGGAGCGTGTTCACCACGCTGTGCGCCTCGGCGCGCACGTTTGGCCGGCTGCTCGCGCTCCGCGTGGGGGTCGGCGTGGGCGAAGCGACGCTCAGCGCGCCGAGCGTGTCGTTGCTCGCCGACTACTTTCCGCGCGAGCGGCTCGGCCGCGCCATGGGAGTTTACTCATTAGGAATCTTCCTCGGCTCCGGCGTCGCGTATTTCCTGAGCGGCGTGGTCGTCGGCCTGCTGGACGTGCCGGGCACGCGCACCGTGCCGCTGCTCGGCGACATCCGTCCGTGGCAGTCGGTGTTCCTCGCGGTCGGCCTGCCCGGCTTTCTGATCGCATTGCTGTTTCTGACCGTGCGCGAACCCGTGCGTCGCGACACGCCGGCGGATGCGCCGGCGTTGCCGCTCCGGGTGCTGTTGCGCTACGTGCGCGACAACCGGCGCACGTTTGCCACGCACAGCTTCGGCTTTGCCATGTCGGGGCTCGTCAACTTCGCCCTGGTCGCCTGGCTGCCGACGTTTTTTTTGCGGACGTATGGCATGACGGAGTCGGCCACCGGCAAGGCAATGGGCCTGATGACCATGTCGATTGGCGTCGTCGGCGTACTCGCCGGCGGGTGGGCGGCCGACTGGTTCGTGGCGCGCGGCCGTGTCGACGGCCCGTTGCGCGTCGGGATCATCGGCGCGGTCGGGATGCTCGTGTCGACCACCGCGCTCGCGCTGATGCCCACCGCCGGTCTCGCACTGGTCTGGCTGGGCGTGGTGAATTTCTTCGCCGCGTTCCCGTGGGGCGCGGCGTCGGCAGCCGCGGCGGAGATCGTGCCCGCTCCGCTCCGTGCGCAGGGCGCGGCGCTCTATTTCTTCGTTCTCAGTCTGGTGTCGCGTACCGCGGGTCCGACCGCCGTGGCCTGGTGCGCCGAGCATGTGTTCAGCGGACGGACTGCAGTGGGCCACGCGCTCGCCACGGTGAACGTGATCAGCATGTCGATCGCGATCGCCCTGTTTCTGGCCGGGCTCGGTTCATATCGTGCGACGCTCGAGCATCGCGAACGGTGGGCCGCATGACTGACCCTCGCTGAACCGCTCGGCACATCCTCTGCACAGACGCACGCAGCCACCTATGGAGGATGCGCACATGGAACGGAACGACTTCGGATCGGGGGATTCGACGCAGGAGCAGACGAGCAGCGGGAGCACGGGTTCACAGAGCGCCGGATACTCGGGCTCCATGTCGGATCAGGGCGAGAGTGTGACGGATCGCGCGCGCGACATCGCCGGATCCGCGCAGGAGAAGCTCGCGGACGTTGGATCGAGCGTGCGTGAGCGCGCGGGCAACGCCAAGGATTCGCTGGCCGGCGCGCTCGAAGCGGGGGCCGAAAAGCTTCGGCAGCGCAGCAGCGATGGTCAGCTCGCCGGCGCGGGCGGTACGAACGTGTCGATGGGCGACGGCCGCATGAGCAAGGTGACGAATCGCGTCGCCGGCGGCATGGATGCAACGGCGCACTGGCTGCGCGACGCAGACCTCGACGGGTTGCGCACGGGACTCGAGACGCAGGTGAAGGAGCATCCCGGACGGACGCTTCTCATGGCGGTGGGCATCGGGTATCTGCTCGGCAAAGCGCTCCGCAAGTAGGAGGTTCTCATGGGATTCGACGGAGGGGACGGCCGTCGCGGGATCGGCGCGCTGCTCCGCGATCTCGCCGACGGGAGCGTCACGCTCGTTCGCAAGGAAGTTCGACTGGCCCGCACCGAGATCGGCGAAGCGGCGGCCGGTCTGGGCAAAGGCACTGCGTTCGTGGCAACCGGCGCGGTGCTCGCTCTACTCGGCGGACTTTCACTGCTCTGCGGGATCGTGATGATTCTCGGCGACCAGTGGCTGCCGGCGGATCTCTACTGGGTCGCTGCGCTCATCGTTCTGGTGGTCACCGGCGGGCTCGCCGCCTGGGCTGCGAAACGGGGGATGGCGTTGTTGTCGCCGTCCGAACTGGCACCGGACGAAACGGTCACAACGCTGAAGGAGGACAAGGAATGGGTGAAACAACGGCTGACGTCCGGCGCGACATCGAGTTGACGAGAGAACGCATGTCGACGACGCTCGACGAGCTGGAGCAGAAGCTCAACGTGGTGCAGCTCGTCCGCGATCATCCATGGCCGGCGCTCGCGCTGGCCGTGGGCGCGGGTGTGTTGCTCGCCGGCTCCGGTGCGGACGTGAAAGCGGCGGCCGCTACGGCGGGGGCCACGAAGGGCGCGAGCAGCAAGATCGGCGCGGCCCTCGACGAGGTGGTGGCGAGTCTCATGGGCGGCATGCACACCGCGCTCGATCAGCGGATCACCGGCTGGGTCGACGAGCTCAAAGGGGCGATTGGTGCGCCGCGAAATTCATCGTACGGAATGCGCACGATGGAGAGCGACGGCGGTTCGGTCATGCCGCCGCGGGCGGACTGATTGGTCCATAGTCCATCGTCCGTCGTCCGTTGACTCCGCCAACCACGGACCACGGACCACGGACGACGGACCAGGCAGCGGGCATGGTGTGTGCTTTGGATCACAGCCGCAGGCCCTCTGTTGAAGGAGAAGGACAATGCAGCGCGTCCTCGCGTTTCTGAAGAACGAAGATGGGCTCGCGGTCACCGAGTATGGCGTGCTCCTCGCACTGGTCGCCGTGGCCGTACTCGCCGTAGTGCACACGTTCGGTCCGCAGCTCCACACACTCGTCACCGCGGCGACGAACGGACTGATTCTCAAACCCTGAAGCGCGACTACCCGAGCGCGGCCGAGAGGGCGGATGTTTCAACACACGCTCGGCGCGCTCGTGGCGGGAGCGATCTACACCGTGCTCCTCGCGCTTGCGGCGGTTGCCGACTTTCGCGTGCGCCGGATCCCGAATCGCGTCGTTGCGCCGCTCGCCGCTGGCGGGCTGGCGTACGCGATGATGTCGCGCTCACTCGGTCAGGGACTCGCGTTCGCCGCCGCCGGCGCAGCGGTGGGGCTGATCGTCTGGCTGCCATTTCATCTGCTGCGCTGGATTGGCGCAGGGGACGTGAAGCTGATGGTCGCGGCCGGGGCGTGGCTCGGTGTCGGCGGAGTTCTCCGTGCGTCGCTCGCCGGCGCAATCGCCGCCGGCGCGCTCGCGCTGGCGATGCTGCTCTGGGGCCGATCGAGCAAGGACGGCGGCGCCCACATGGTCCTCCTCGTCAATACGATCCGGAAAAAGCCGGCGAGCCTGCTCGTGCCGCGACAATCGATTGTCGCGGCCAACGAGCGCGTGATGCCGTACGGCGTGGCGCTGGTGATCGGCGCCCTCGCCGCCGGCTGGTTCAATTCAAGTTTCTGAAATCGTCGAGACAGGCTTTGGGGCCGCCGCTCAATCCAGCCTGAAAATTCTGCATGCGCTGATCCTTCGTGCCGTGGCTCTGCTTCGCCAGGCGCGCCTGGATCATGGCGTCGACGCGCGCGTTGCCGGTGGATCGCGGCGTGGGATCGCCCGCCATCGACATGCCGTAGAACGCCTCGTTCAGATCACCCTTCTCGAGCGACCCTTCACGTCCGGCCTGTTGTGCAAACGCGCCGGCGAGACAATCCGCGGTCGACTCGTTCTCGTACGAGCTGGACGACTGATGACCGAGCTGCATGGCGACGGCGTGTCCCATCTCGTGCGCGATGATTCCGACGGCGCTCATGTCGCCGTCCGTGCCGAGCGACTGGCCGGCCGCCTTGGCCATTCCGGCGACGAACACTTCGTCGTAGTAGATGGTGTTGTTGCGCGGACAGTACTCCGCGTTGTTGCGGCTGAAGACGCCGCATGCGGTGATGATGTCGGTGTCGTATCGCGCGATGCGCGGCGCTATGAAGCGCTCACCGATCTTCGCGAAATCGTTCGTCCACATCGACAGCAGGTCGTCGTACGCCATGGCGACCTTCCGATTCGACGCGGCGATGTCCTGTTCCGTGACCCTGATCGGGCGCGGCGGCGCGCCGGGTGTGGAAGCAAACAGCGCGGCCGGCGCGGCGAGCACGGCGGCAGCCAACGCGCCGGTCATCACCACACGGCTCAGGGCGCTTTTGAGTATTGTCATGTCGTCACCTCCGCATTGTCATACCCGATGCGCGGAGAGGTGTTGCGCTGGAGCGGTCGTCGTTCGCTGCGTCGAGTGTGTCGCGCCGAATCGGGTTTGTGGTAGCGGCGTGCCGGGCAACTCCCTACTCCGCCTACTCCGCCTACTCCGCCTACTCCGCCTACTCCGCCGACTCCATTCGGGCCTGCGTGGCGCGAGAGACTATCGCGCCATAGAGGCGGGGCATCCGGCTGCACCGGCGACCTCGCAGGGAGAGGGAAGGGGCTGCGGAGAACTGCGGAGGACTGCGGAGCAGGCGCGGAGGGGCGTTGCTCGAGGTGTTGATCATTGAAACCCTCTCAGTCGTTCTCCGCAGTTCTCCGCCGTTCTCCGCGGCTTCGCGGCTCTCTCCGAAACAGTGATGCAGGCCCGGCCACAACAGGTTTGAACACGGATGACACGAAGGCGACGGATTGCACGGACCAATAAAGCCAAATGCTCTTGGGGTGTGGCGCGACAGATTCGATGCGAGCGAAACCTCGATCGCTCAGGCGCTCAGATCCGGCCGCTCCGCCGAGATGGTGCCGATCATCCCGATCGGCTCGCCGGTGCTCATCGCGGGCGATGCGACGACGTACAGCACAACGCCGCCGATCGGAGCGGTCACCGTCGCGAGCGTCTCGCCGAAGTAGTCGGTGACGCGGCCGATCACGTCGCCGGGATTCACGTGCTGATCCGGTGATACGGACGGGTGCCACGTTCCGGTTTGCGGACTCGTGAGCACCACCGACGGATCGATCCATCGCGGCCGCTGCACGAGCTCGACCGCACCGGGCAGCATGCCGAGGTAGCGCAGCACGCGGAACGCACCGTCGGCGTTGATCTGCACCATTTCCTCGGTGGGAATGCCGACGGAGCCCGCTTCCGTCGTCACGGCCGGCTTGCCGCGCAAGTGCGCCGTGTTCGACGTGAACACCGAAGCCGCTCGGTCCCGCGGCCGGCCGGTATCGATCACGATGTGATCGAGACCGAACGCCAGCGCCATCTCACGCGCAACGCGATCCACGCGCTCGTCGAGTCCCAGGCAGTTCCAGTAGGAGTACGGGCGCAGCGCTTCATTGCCGTCACCCGAGTGCATGTCCACGAGGTAATCGCACTGGTCGATCACCTGCGTCGTGATCGCGTGGGCGATACGCTCGGAGGCGGTGCCGGCGGCGCTTCCCGGGTAGACGCGATTGAGATTCTTCTGATCCCACGGCCCGCGGTAGATCGTGCGATGCACGAACGACGGGACGTTCGCGACGTGCACGATGATCACGCTCCCGGCGAGCTCCGCCGGATTCAGCTCGGCCCGCACGCGTTGCAGGGCGAGGATCGGCGATGGCTCCGAGCCGTGCGTGCCGGCGATCAGCGCCAGCACCGGTCCGTCGCGCGCGCCGGTCACGAGGCTCACCGGAATGCGCGTACCCGGATCGGCTGCCGCCGGTACGTCGATGAATCCGGAGACGGCCGTGCCGCGCACGGCTTCGGCCGATCCCACTCGGAGCGCCATCGGTCGTTTAGAGCATGCTCATCGACGCAACCGCGCGCTCAGCGTCTTGACGATGAGCGGCTCGAGCACGCCGTTCGACGAGCAGTGGATGTAATCGCCGCGCAGGTCCGTCGGCCGGGCGACGGCGTCGACGGTCGTCGAGACGGTGGTTCCGCTATCCGCGGGCTGCACCTGCGTGAGCACGGAAAGCTGAACATCGTAGGTGTCCGCGCTCGGACTGGCCTGCGCGGTTCCGCAGTCGATGTATCGACTCAGGCGCGTGTTGCCGAGGCGATGCCGAAGCTTGAGACCCGAGTTGCCGATCACGTGCTGCGTGGGATCGACGGTGCCAATCGGAATCGACAGCGAGTCGAACACCCACGGGAGCGCGCGCCAGACGCTCGCCAGCGGATAGGCGACGGTCGCGCTGCTCGCATTCACGCTGGGCGCCGCGCTGAGCGCAATGTCGCTGGCGCCGGCACCGGCGACACGCATGGTCTGGCTCACGTCCGGACGGCTGATCGCCGAGCTGCTGGCGCAAGCGGCCAGCGTGGCACAGACCGGAAGCATTGTCAGGAGAGCGGTGCGCATCGATCCTCCCGCCGAGGTATGCCGGGACGATACGGTGCCCCGCCGCTCACGTCCAGACGGTGAGCCGCCGGCCCTCCGCATCGCGGAACGATTCCGTGAGAATCATGATCAAATCCGCGAGCATCCAGAGACCGAGCCCCCCAAGCGTCAGCAATTGCACGATCGCCGAGCCAGTCCGCCCGACATAGAAGCGGTGCGCGCCGAACACCCCGAGGAAAAAGCAGAGGAGCGCCGCCGGAACGATCCGGCGGTCGCTCACCGGCATCATGCCTAGAGACGGGTCGAACGGCGGCGCGATGCCGTGCTGTCGGACCCCGCACGTGGGGCAGATCTCCGCCGCGGCGAGGATCTGACTCCCACATGCGCGACACGTCGTGACCACTCCGAACGCCTGATCCGGCATCGCTCGCCTCACCCGGAAAGTTGGATCAGGCGTATCTAATCCACTTTGCGACTTCCGCAAGACTCGGCTTCTTGCCGTACATCAACATGCCGACGCGATAGATCCGCGCCGACAGCCAGATCGCCACGATGCAGCCGAGGATGGCGACGACGATCGAACCGGCGATCGCCATCGGCGACACCGCCGTCAGCCCCATGCGCATCGGCATGATGATCGGCGACGACCACGGCAGCCACGACAACACCACCGCGAGCGTACTGTTCGGATTGATCATCACCGGATTCACCATCAGCCAGGTGCTCATGAGCAGAATCATCACCGGCACCGCGGCTTGCTGCGCTTCCTGCTCGCTGTTCACCATCGAGCCCGCCGCCGCGTACAGCGTGGCGTAGAACACGAACCCGATCACGAAATACACCAGCGCCACCATCAACACTTCCGGCGAGAGGCTGGCGAACATGCCGCTCATCGTCCCGGATGATGCCGCCGCGCCAGCGCCGCCGCCGGCGTTCTTCATCATGATCGGCGCGACGAATCCCATCAGGTACGCGCCGATGCCGAGCCAGGCGATCTGCTGCGTGAGTCCCACCGCGCCCACGCCGAGCACCTTGCCGGCGAGCAGCGTCTCGGGTTTGACGCTCGACAGCACGACCTCGGCGACGCGCGTCGATTTCTCCTCGAGCACGCCGCGCAGGACATTGTTGCCGTGAATGATGATCGACATGAACAGCAGCAGCCCCACGGCGATGCCGGCGATCAGCCCGGCTTCGCCCGAGCCCGCGCGGCCACGTTCGCTCAATCGCTCCGAGTTCACCTTGAGGTGCGACGATGCGAGATCGTTCACGAGATCGCTGCGCACGCCCTGGCGTTCGAGTCGTACGATCATCGACGCCTGCCGCACGACCGATTCGAGCTTCTCCATGTCGGCGATGCTCGACGCGTTCCGGCCGGCGTAACGCGCCGACTTGCCGGCGAGCGTGCTGTCCGTCAGCACGAGATAGCCGACGATGTGCTTCGGCAGCTCGACCTCGGCGGTCGCCGCGTGTTCCTGGACCGGCAGCTGCGCCGCGTCGACGTTGATCACGCGAGTGGCGATACTGTCGGTCTTCGCCGATCCGAGCGAGCTGTCGGCCATGAGCGCCTTGGCGACGCGCTCGCCCATGCCCGTCCCGGTGGCGTCGATCACCGTGATGTGCCGCAGGCTGCTCGATGCGCCGCGCGATGCCATGTACATCGGAATGGCCAGTGCGGCGACGGCGAGCGCGGGGACGGCGAGCGTTCCCAGGATGAACCAGCGCGAGCGGACGCGTTCCATGTATTCGCGCTTCGCCACCGCCATCAGCTTGTTATCCATGTCCGGTCAGCCCCTCTTCGACGCCCGCGGCGCCGACGCGTTGCAGGAAGATCTGATGCAGCGACGGCTGCACCAGCTCGAAGCGCTCGACGTTGGCGCCCGCCTCGATGAGCCGGCGCAGCAAGACCTGCGGATCAGCCGCCGGCGCGAGCTCCAGCTCGAAGTAGTTGTTGTTGTCGTCCATCTTGCGAACGAGCGTCGGGTCGCGAAGCACGCCGCCGACGCCGTTGTGTGCGCCGCCCGCGAGCGCCAGCGCCACGTTGCGCGTGCCGGACTGTCGCCGCACGTCGCTGATCGCGCCGTCCAGCACCTTTTCGCCGCGCGCGATGATGCACACCGAGTCGCACATCCGCTCGGCGTTGTCCATCACGTGCGTGCTGAAGATGACCGTCTTGCCGAGCCGCTTGAGCTCGAGCACCGCGTCCTTGAGCGCTTGCGCGTTGATCGGATCGAGCCCGCTGAACGGCTCGTCGAGAATCACCAGTTCGGGATCGTGCAGCAGCGTGGCGATGAACTGCACTTTCTGCTGCATGCCGCGCGACAACTCATCCACGCGTGCCTCGCCCCAGTTCTTCTCGGGAGTCACGAGGCCGAAGCGCTCGAGCCATTCATCGATGCGCGGCCCCGCAACCGCCGGCTTCATGCCTTTCAGCTCGGCGAGGAACAGCAGCACGCGCCGGACCTGCATCTTCTTGTACAGCCCGCGCTCCTCCGGCAGGTAGCCGACGCGATCCAGCACCCCGACAGTGGTGTGCGGTTGGCCGAACAGTGAGATCGTGCCCGCGTCGGGCGCGATGATGTCGAGAATCATGCGGATGGTCGTCGTCTTGCCGGCGCCGTTGGGGCCGAGCAGACCGTAGACCGAACCGCGCGGCACCTGGAGCGAGAGGTCGCGGACCGCGACGTGCTCCTCGTACCGCTTCACGACATTACGAATGTCGATCGCGAAGTCGGACATGTTGTGGGAGAAGGGCGGGGAGGGAGAGCGGCTTGCGGGCGCCGGTGTGTTGAAGATGTGGGTCGGAGCGCGTCATGGCGCAAGCCGTCGCTATCAAGACGCGGAACGGCTCGATGAAGTTTCGACTGGCGCGGCGCTTGTTCGACATGGCGGGCGGGTGGATATTCGACTCGTCCGCACCCGCGCTCCCACCCCCCTCTCGATGTCTCGATCAGCATTCGTGCGCTCGAAGGTTGCGCCGATCACCGTCGGCGTTGCGGTCGCGGCCGCTGTCGCGGCGGTTCACGCGTGCTCCCGGCCGTCGCCATCCGGCGCAGCGGCGCGCGACACGGTCGTCGTCTTCGTGGCGGCGAGCCTCGCCAAGCCGCTACAGCCAGTTTTTGCCGCGTATTCCGCGCGAACACATGCGGTCATTCAGGCGGAGAGTGGTGCATCCGTCGTGCTGGCGCGGCGCATCACCGAGCTGCATCGAATTCCGGATCTGATTCTGCTCGCCGATCCCGAAGTGTTTCCCGAGCTGCTCATGCCGCGCCACGTCACCTGGTACGCGCAGTTCGCACGCAACCGAATGGTCGTGGCGTACACAGCGAACTCGCGGTACGCTGCCGAGATTGCGCCCGCGAACTGGATGGATGTCGTGCGCCGACCCGATGTGCAGGTCGGGCGGACGGATCCGGCCATCGCGCCGGCCGGATACCGCACGCTGATCATGTTCCAGTTGGCGCAACGCTTCTACCATCGGCCTGGACTGGCGGACTCGCTGCTCGCGAGTGCACCGGAGCGAAACGTGCGCCCGGACGCGTCGGGGACCGCGGCTCTCCTCGCGGCCGGCGAGCTGGATTACATCTACGATTATCAATCGGTGGCCGAGTCGAACGGCTTTCAATTCGTCGCGCTGCCGCGCGAGATCGATCTGGGCGATCCGTCGCTCGCCAGTGAATACGCGACGGCCCAGGTACGCGTGCGACGGCCCGGCTCGGATACGACGGTCGCAATCGCCGGGCAACCGATCAGGTATGCCTTGAGCATTCCCGAAAATGCGCCGCACGCCGCGGCGGGCCGGCGCCTGATGAGCGATCTCCTGTCGCCGGCGGCAGTACGCGAGCTGCGCGCAGAGCACGTCGACATGCTCGACCATCCGATCGTTGCCGGAAGCAATCCGCCGGCCGAGCTCCGCGATGCCACTGGCGGCTGAGCGGGCGCCAGGCATGCCCGCGTCCAGTGCCGCGGCGCGAGGCGCGGGCGCAATCGTCGTCGCACTGGCGGCGTCGGTGTTTCTGTTGTTCATCGTTGCGCCGGTGGCGGGACTCGTCGCGTCCGGCGGTTGGCGCGGTCTCGCCGGACTCGGCGCCGATCGCGAGCTGCGCGCATCGCTCGTGCTCACCGCGTTCACGGCCACGGTCGCAACCGTGCTCGGTGTGATTGGAGGAACCCCGGTCGCCTATCTGCTGGCCCGTCGTGCATTCCGCGGCCGCGCGCTCGTGGCGGCGATCATCGATCTGCCGCTCGTCATTCCGCATCCGGTGGCCGGCATCGCGCTGCTGCTCGTGCTGGGACGCGCCACGCCGTTCGGTGCCGCGCTCTACGCAGCGGGCCTGCGCGTGACCGGATCGATCACCGGCATCGTGTGCGCAATGCTGTTCGTGTCGGCGCCGCTCTACGTGAGCGCGGCGCGAGAGGCGTTCGCGCGCATCGACTCGCGGTACGAATCGGTCGCACGCACGCTCGGCGATGATGCGTGGCGTGCATTCCGGCGTGTGACGCTGCCGCTCGCCGGCCGCGGACTGACTGCGGCGGCGATCGTCATGTGGGGCCGCGCGATCAGCGAGTTCGGCGCAATCGTGATCCTCACGTACAATCCGAAAGTCGCGAGTGTGTTGAGCTACGATCGATTCACCAGCACCGGCTTGAGCGGCGCGGTTCCAGCGGCGGCCGTGCTGGTGCTGTTCGCGCTGCTTCCGCTCGTTGCATTGCGCGCGCTGCGCATGGACGAGCGCCAGGGACGCTGAGCGACGCGTGATCCGACTCGCCAACGTCGCGGCACGCGCCGGCGCCTTCGCTCTCGCCGACGTCTCGTTCGAGGTGCCGGCGGGCGGCTACGGCATCGTCGTCGGGCCGGCAGGCGCCGGCAAGACGACGCTGCTCGAGACGATCGCCGGCGTCGTGCGCGCCACGTCCGGACGCATCGTGCTCTGTGGCAACGACGTTACGCACGCCCCGCCCGAAGCGAGACACATCGGGATGGTGTATCAGCACGCGTTTCTGTTTCCTCATCTGACGGTTCGCCAGAACGTCGATTACGGCGCGGCGAGCCGCGATCTGGCCGACGACATGATCACGCGGTTCGGCGTCGATGCGCTCGCCGGCCGCCCGGTGGATTCGCTCAGCGGCGGCGAACGCCAGCTCGTCGCCATCGCGCGGGCGCTGGCCCGCCGGCCGCGCGTGCTGCTGCTCGACGAGCCATTCAGCGCGCTCGATCCGCGCACGCGGAACATCGTGCGCCGTCTCGTGCGCACCGTGTACTACGAGCAGCGCTTCACCGCGCTGCAGGTGACACACGACTTTGGCGAGGCGGGCCTGCTCGGCGACGTCGCCATCGTGCTCGATCGCGGGCACGTGGTGCAGACCGGCGATCCTGAAGACGTGTTCCGCCGCCCAAAGTCGCCGTACATCGCCGACTTTCTCGGCGCGGAGAACGTCTTCGCCGGTTCGGCGCGGCCGATTCGCGCCGAGGAGCCCGATTGGGTCGAAGGTGATCCCGATGGCTTCATGGAACACGCCGTCGCCTTCACCACCGGCGCGCTGACGTTCTATGCGCTCGGCGACGTCGTGCCGGGGCCGACGCATGCAGTGATTCGCGCCGAGGAAGTTTCACTGTCGGCCGAACCGTCGCACTCGTCGATGCAGAACCAGTTTCGCGGCCGCATCATCGAGATCGTTCCGAACGGCGCATTGAGCCGCGTAACGATCGACGTGAGTGGCACGCCGATCGTCGCCGCGGTGACGGCGCGATCGGTGCGCGAGCTGCGTCTCGTGGTGGGCAGCGACGTCGTCGCCGGCTTCAAGGCGACGGCAGTGCACCTCTGCTGACCGACCGTTCCACCGCTCCACCGTGTTCGCGCGAGGACTTCACCAATGGCGTCGCGGATGATACGTTCGGGCGCATGAAAACCTACTTCCTACCCGCCGTATTCATTGCGTCTGCCGTCGCCGCGCCTTCGGTGCGCGCGCAGATCGCCGTTCCGTCGAACGTTCCGAGCGTGCGCGCCGCGCTGGATGTGCTGAAAGCCGACAACGCGTGGACGCTGCAGCAACAGATCGAGCTGACGCAAATTCCCTCGCCGCCGTTCAAGGAAACGACGCGCGCCGCGGAATATCAGCGTCGACTCGCCGCGCTTGGACTGCGCAACGTTCACATCGACTCGGTCGGCAACGTGATCGCCGAGCGCCCGGGCACGGGCAACGGACCGACGGTGGTGCTCGCGGGCCATCTCGACACGGTATTTCCGCAGGGCACGAACGTGACGGTGCATCGGAACGGAAGCACGATCAGCGCACCGGGCATCGGCGACGACGATCGCGGCCTCGCCGTTGTCCTCGCCGTGGCGCGCGCGTTTCAAAAGAGCGGCGTTAAGACCACAGGCACCGTCTACTTCATCGGCGACGTCGGAGAGGAAGGCGCCGGCAACCTGCGCGGCATGCGCTACCTGTTCGGCAAGGAGATGAAAGGGAAGATCGACTACTTCATCTCCGTGGACGACGCGGGACTCGGCATCGCCAGCGGCGCCGTCGGCAGCAACCGCTATCACGTGACCTATAAAGGACCGGGCGGCCACAGCTACGGCGCGTTCGGCATTCCGAATCCAATTCACGCACTCGGCCGCGCGATCGCCGGCATCGCCGACATCCAGGTGCCGACATCGCCCAAGACGACCTTCAACGTCGGCATGATCCAGGGCGGCACGTCCGTGAACTCGATCAGCGGCAGCGCGTCGATGGACATCGACATGCGGTCGCCCGACGCGAAGTCGCTCGCGACCGTCAACGACAAGATCATCCGCATTCTGCATCAGGCGCTCGAGGCGGAGAACGCCCGCTGGACCGGCCCGCGCGCCGCGGCGGCCAAGCTCACGATGACGATCGACACGATCGGCATTCGGCCGACGGGCGCGCAATCCGACAAGGCGCCGATCGTGCAGACGGCGCTCGCCGCGGCGCACACCCTCGGCTTCCCGACGCGGACCGGCGCGTCCAGCACCGACGCGAACATTCCGATCAGCCTCGGCATTCCGGGCATTCGCATCGGCGGCGGCGGCGAGGAGCGCGGCGCGCATTCACTCGGCGAGTCGTATGTCGAGACGCCGAACTCCTATCTCGGTCCGCAGTGGGCTGCGCTGATCGTCGCGGCGCTGGCGGGAGCCCGGTGATGTGACGCCCGCGATATTCCGGCGCGAGACTCAGGCGCCGAAGATCGCTCTGGCCCGCTCCACTCCATCGACGAGCGCGTCGACGTCCGCGTCGTTGTTATAGATGTAGAATGACGCCCGGGCGGTGGCCGGGAGATTCAGCCGCCGCATCAGCGGCTGCGCGCAGTGGTGGCCGGCGCGGATGCACACGCCGCCCTCGTCGAGAATCGTCGACAGATCGTGCGGATGGATGTCGGCCGCCGTGAAGCTCACGACTCCGCTGCGCAACGCCGGCGCGGGCCCGTAGACGCGCACGTCCGGAATGGCACAGAGCTTCCGCGTCGCCAGCGCCGTGAGCGCCTGCTCGTGCTCGCGGATCGCACGCATGCCCACGCGATCCAGGTAGTCGCACGCCGCGGCGAGTCCGACGGCGTCGGCCACGTTCGGCGTGCCCGCCTCGAATTTGTGCGGCAGCACGTTCCAGGTGCTGCGCTCGTCGCTCACGAACTCGATCATGTCGCCGCCCGTCTGGTACGGGGGCATGCGCTCGAGCAGCTCGCGCCGCCCGATCAGCACGCCGCAGCCCATCGGCCCGAGCATCTTGTGGCCGCTGAAGGCGTAGAAGTCGACGCCCATCTCGTCGATCGCGAGCGGCAGATGCGGCGCCGCCTGGGCGCCGTCGCACACCACCACTGCTCCCACACGCCGCGCGATCGCGCTCAACTCGCCCACGGGATTGATCGTGCCCAGCGCATTCGACACGTGGTTGAAGGCGACCACGCGCGTGCGCGGCGTCATCAATGACGCGAAGTGATCGACGTCGACTCGGCCGTCGTCCGTGAGCTCCGCGATGGCGAGCGTTGCGCCGGCGTCCAGCGCGAGCTGTTGCCACGGGACGAAGTTGGCGTGATGCTCGAGGCCCGTCACGACGATCTGGTCGCCGCGCGACACGTTCGCGCGTCCCCAGGCGGTCGCGACGAGATTGAGCGATTCGGTCGTGCCGCGTGTGAAGATCAGCCGTGCCGCGTCGCGAACGCCGACGAATCGCGCGATTCGCTCGCGGGCGTCGTGGTAGCGCTGCGTCGCCCGCGCCGAGAGTGCGTACGCGCCGCGGTGCGGATTCGCGTTGTCGTGCTCGTAGTACTGCAGCACGGCATCGAGGACGACGCGCGGCTTCTGCGACGTAGCCGCCGAATCCAGATAATGGAGCTCGGGGTTCGACGCGAGCAGCGGAAAATCCGCGCGGTCCACGATCATGGGCGCGGTCCCACGAGCACGCGCGTGCCGTCGATCTCGACGGGATACACGGCCAGCGGCTCCTCCGCCGGTCCCCGGCACACCTGTCCGGTGCGGCAGTCGAACTGCGCGCCATGCCACGCGCACTCGAGCGTCCCGTCGTTCCGCAGTGTGCCGTCGGAGATCAGAAATTCCGCATGCGTGCAGATGTTGCTCACCGCGCCGATCGTACCGCGATGGTTGAACAGGCACACCTCGTCGCCGTCGGCGCGTTCGACGCCGAGCAGCGTGCCGTCGCGCAAGTCGCTCACGTCGGCGAGATGCTCATAGCCGCTCACGCGCCTTCGCCGGCCGACAGCTCGCCGCCGACGTCCTCCGTCGATACCTCGTGCGCCTCGGATGCGAGCGCCGAATGGAGCGCGTGCCAGGCGAGGCTCGCGCACTTCACGCGCAACGGAAAGCGCGACACGCCGCCAAGCGCCCGCAGTGAGCCGAGCGACTGTTGCTCGGCATCGGGCAGCGTGCCCGTGACGAGCCGATGGAATCGGCCGAACAGATCCTCGGCTTCCGCGCACGTCTTCCCCTTCACGGCCGAGGTCATGAGCGACGCAGAGGCTTTCGAGATCGCGCATCCCTGTCCCTTGAAGCTCACGTCCGCGACGCGATCGTCAGCCAGCCGGACCCAGAGCGTGAGCGAGTCGCCGCACGTCGGATTCCGTCCCTCCACCATCCGGTCCGCATCCGGCATCTCCCGGAAGTTTCGGGGCTTCCGGTTGTGCTCGAGGATGATCTCCTGGTAGAGCGAGTCGTTCATCTAGATGCCTAGGGGCTGGGTGCTGGCTGCTAGTGGGTGCCTGGTTGCTAGACACTAGGGGCTGCCTGGGCCAGGTGCTGCGCACGAGTGCCTGGCCGGTTGCTGGTATGGGTGGGCTAATTCCTGGCTTCCGGCAACCCACCAGTCTCAAGCCCCCAACACCAAGCACCGGATTCACACAAATCTCTCCAACGTCATCGCCTCCAACCCCGTGCGAATGGCATCCACCTCGATCGTCTCCAGCACGTCCGCCGCGAAGGCGTAGGTGAGAAGACGCCGCGCCTGCGCCGCATTGATGCCGCGGCTCTCGAGATAGAACAGCGCCGTGCGATCGATCTGGCCGACGGTCGCGCCGTGCGTGCATTTCACGTCGTCGGCGAAGATCTCGAGCTGCGGCTTGGTGTCGATGTGCGCCGTGTCGGACAGCAGCAGCGTGTTGTTCGTCTGCTTGCCGTCGGTCTTCTGCGCGATCGGGTGGACGTAGACCTTGCCGTTGAACACACCGTGCGAGCGTCCGTCGAGAATTCCCTTGTACAGCTCGCGGCTGAAGCAGTTCGGCTCGGCGTGGATCACCTGCGTCTGATGGTCGCCGTGCTGCTCGCCATCGAGCAGATAGAGTCCGTTGAGCGTCGTGCCGCAGCCCTCGCCGCCGAGCGTCGTGTAGACGTTCGTGCGCGACAGCGCCGCGCCGGCGGCGAACGAGAACGACACGAAATGGCTATCGCGCGCCTGTTTCGCCTCGATCGTCCCCACATGAAATGCGCGGCGGCCCTCGCGCTGGATCTTGTAGTGCCTGAGGGTCGCACCGTCCTCGATCGAGACCTCGGTGACGGCATTGGTGAAATACATCGCATCCGTCGTCGACACGTAGCTCTCGATCACCGTGGCCGACGCGTTCCGGCCGACGACGATGAGGTTCCGCGGATGCAGCATTCCTTTCGCGGCATTGGCGTCCGTCACGAACAGGAGATGGATCGGCCGCTGAATCGTGGCGTTCTTCGCGACGCGCACCACGGAGCCGTCCAGACGGAGCGCGCTGTTGAGCGCCGTGAAGCTGTGGTTCTGCCAGTCGACGATCGTTCCGATGCGCGCCGCGACATCCGGCGCGCCGGTCCAGGTGCTCCGCAGATCGTGAATCGTCAGGCCCGGCTCGAGTGCCCGCAGATCCGACAGCCCCGGCTCGAACCGTCCGTTGACGAACACGATCGTGTGCCAGTCCGTCGTGCCGAACTTGAACGCGTCCAGCTCCTGGCGCCGCACGTCGCCACTGCGCGACGACAGCAGCACAAAGTCTTCATCGGCGATCGGCGAGACACTCGTGAAATGCCAATCCTCGTTGCGCGTCGTCGGAAAGCCGAGCGCGGCGAAGCGATCGAATGCGGCGCGACGCTGCGCCTGCACTGCCTCGGGCGCGCGGTCGGTCGTCGCGAGCTGTTCGAAGCTCGCGAGATAGGATTCCGCGGCGCTGCCCGCCGCCACCGGAATGGTCACGCCGCCCCCGCTCCCACCGCCGCGGTGCTGCCGCCCGTCAGCCAATCGTAGCCCTTCTCCTCGAGCTCCAGCGCCAGGTCCTTGCCGCCCGACTTGAGAATCCGTCCGTTGGCCAGCACGTGCACGTAGTCGGGCACGATGTAGTTGAGCAGACGCTGATAGTGCGTCACGACGATCGTCGCGTTGTCCGGCCGCTTGAGCGCGTTCACGCCGTCGGCCACGATGCGGAGTGCGTCGATGTCGAGGCCCGAGTCCGTCTCGTCGAGAATCGCCAGCTTCGGCTCGAGCACCGCCATCTGGAGAATCTCGTTGCGCTTCTTTTCGCCGCCGGAGAAGCCGGTGTTCACGGAGCGCTGCAGCATCGCCGGGTCCATGTCGACCAGCGCGAGCTTCTGCTCCATGATGTCCGCGAATTCGAGCGGATCGACTTCGTCTTCGCCGCGCGCCTTCCGCATCTCGTTGTAGGCGGCGCGCAGGAAGTACGCGTTCGAAACGCCCGGAATTTCGACTGGATACTGGAAGGCGAGAAACATCCCCGACTGGGCGCGCTCTTCCGGCTGCATCTCGAGCAGGTCCTTGCCCCCGTAGCGCACCGTCCCCCCGGTGACCTCGTACGCCGGATTGCCGGCCAGCACCTGCGCGAGCGTGCTCTTGCCGGAGCCGTTCGGGCCCATGACGGCGTGGATCTCGCCGGCGTCGACCGTGAGATCCAGGCCCTTCAGAATTTCCTTATCGCCGACGTTGGCCCGCAGGCCCGTGATTTCGAGTAATGACATGAATGATGAGTGGGCGCGCGGTCAGCCGACGCTGCCCTCGAGCGTGATACCGAGCAGCGCCTGCGCCTCGAGCGCAAACTCCATCGGCAGTTCCTTGAACACTTCCTTGCAGAAGCCCGAGACGATCATCGACACGGCCTGCTCGGCGCTCAGCCCGCGCGCCTTGAGATAGAAGATCTGGTCTTCTCCGATCTTCGACGTCGATGCCTCGTGCTCGACGATCGCGCTGTTGTTGCCGACTTCGATGTACGGGAACGTGTGCGCGCCGCAGCGATTGCCGACGAGCATCGAGTCGCACTGGGTGTAGTTGCGCGCGCCCTCGGCCTTCGGCAGCACCTGCACGCGGCCACGGTACGAGTTGTTGCCCTCGCCCGCCGAGATGCCCTTGGACACGATCGTCGACTTCGTGTTGCGGCCGATGTGGATCATCTTCGTGCCCGTGTCGGCCTGCTGCTTGTTGTTCACGACGGCCACGCTGTAGAACTCGCCGACCGCGTTGTCGCCCTGGAGAATCACGCTCGGATACTTCCACGTGATCGCCGATCCCGTCTCGACCTGCGTCCAGGAGATCTTGGAATTCTCCGCGGCCTTGCCGCGCTTCGTGACGAAGTTGTAGATGCCGCCGTTGCCTTCCTTGTCGCCGGCGTACCAGTTCTGCACGGTCGAGTACTTGACCGTCGCGCCCCTCAGCGCAACCAGCTCGACCACCGCCGCATGCAACTGGTGCGTGCTGCGCTTCGGCGCCGTGCAGCCCTCGAGGTAGCTGACGTACGCGCCCTCGTCGGCAATGATCAGCGTCCGCTCGAACTGCCCGGTGTCCGCCGAGTTGATGCGGAAGTATGTCGACAGCTCGACCGGGCAGCGCACGCCTTTCGGCACGTAGACGAACGAGCCGTCGGAAAACACCGCGCTGTTGAGCGCGGCGAAGAAGTTGTCGCTGTACGGCACGACCGAACCGAGGTACTTCTCGACGAGATCGGCGTGCTCGCGAATCGCTTCGCCGAGCGAGCAGAAGATGATGCCGTGCTTGGCCAGCTCCGTGCGCATCGTCGTGCCGACCGAAACGGAATCGAAGATCGCGTCGACGGCGACACCGGACAGCACTTTCTGCTCGGTGAGCGGAATGCCGAGCTTCTCGTACGTCGCGAGCAGCTCGGGATCGACTTCGTCGAGGCTGCCGAGCGGCTTCTTGGTCTTGGGCGCGGAGTAGTAGCTGACCGCCTGGTAGTCGATCGGGCCGTAGGTGACGTTCGGCCAGTGCGGCTCCTTCATCGACAGCCAGCGCCGGTACGCCTTGAGACGCCAGTCGAGCATGAACGGCGGCTCGTTCTTGCGCGCCGAGATCGCGCGGACGACGTCCTCGCTGAGTCCGGCGGGCAGCGTGTCCGACTCGATGTCGGTGACGAAGCCGTGCTGGTATTCCTGGCTGATCAGACTTTCGATCGAGCTGCTCATCGTTGCTCCACGGAGTCGCGCGCGACGCCGACGAACGTCGGCGGGTCAACCGGTCGCGCTCCGATGAGGGCGCGGCGCAACTCGTTTTCAGTGAATCGGTTGCGGGCTCGCCGCGTTGCGGGCGGCCGCTGCTGGAGTCGTCGGAAATCGAGGCGAGGCCAGCTAACCGATAAAAATAGTCGGGTTTCGGCCGGCCGGGCTAGGGGCGGGATTTTCAGCAACGGCTTTCGGGCTCAGCACGGCTCGGACGTGACTCCGCCGGGGCGGTCCGGCGGTTAGTTTCGATCGGCGCTGCAAAGCGCCTGATCCGCCGAGGCACCGCGCGCGGCACCCACCCCCCACACACCAGCAGGGACATGCGACTCGACTCCGTTGCACGTAGTGCGCTCGCCATCCTGGCCGGCGCTGCCCTCGCGTCGTGCTACGACGCCCCGACCGCGATGCGCACCATGCGCGGTTCGGCGAATCGCGATGAAGCGCCGGCGGCCACACATGTGGTGATCAGTCAGGTGTATGGCGGGGGTGGAAACAGCGGCGCGACGCTGACGAACGACTTCATCGAGCTGTACAACCCGGGCACCGCGGACGTGTCGGTCGACGGATGGTCGGTGCAGTATGCGAGTTCGAGTGGCTCGACTTGGCAGGTGACAGCTCTGACCGGAACCGTCGCGGCGGGCTCGTACTATCTGGTGCAGGAAGCGAAAGGCAGCGGCGGCACGCAGACGCTTCCCTCGCCGAATGCCGTCGGCACCATCGCGATGAGCGGCAGCTCCGGCAAGGTTGCGCTCGTCAACAGCTCGGACAAGCTCACGTGCGGATCAGCGTGCAGCACGGCGACGGGCGTGGTCGACTTCGTTGGCTACGGTACTGCGAATGATTTCGAGGGAACCGGGGCCGCCGCTGGGCTGAGCAACGCTACCGCCGACCTCCGCCAGAACGGCAACGCCGACACTGATGACAACGCGGCCGACTTCAAGGCCGACGATCCCTTTCCGCGCAGCGGCGTCCCGGTGATTGGCCCTCTCAACCACATCGGCTTCTCAGCGACCACAGTCGCGACATCGCCTACGACCATCGTCGCCACGTTGCAGGATGCCGCCAACCAGACGATCGCCGATCCTGACGCGACCTACTCGTGGGCGACGAGCGACGCGAACAGCGTCGAAATCGTATCGGCGAGTGGCAATACAGCGACGCTCCAGGGTATGAAGATCGGCGCGAGCGCCACGATCAGCGTGACCGCCACGTCCAACGGCAAGACCAAGACGAGCACCGACAATGTCATCGTTACGCCGCCGATCGTCGGCCACGTTACGATCGGATCGGGCACGAGCCCGCTCGTCATCGGTTATCAGACGCAGATGTTCGTCAACGGCGGCAGCACCGATCAGGGCGGCGTTCCAGTGACGAGCGGCGAAGTCACCTGGACTTCGTCGAATACCGACATTCTCACGATTGACAATCGCGGGGTCGTCACCGCGGTGGACAGCGGGTCGGCGATGCTCGTCGGAACTGCTCCGGACGGCAGCGCGGGATGGTTCGTGCTCAACACCGAAGTGCCGTTCTACCGGACTGACGAGCGGGCCGGCCACAACACAGAGCTGGGAACGCCGATGGACGCCGACGCGTCGAACGACGTCATCATCGCACGCGAGCAATACACGATCTCGTACAATCCGCAGCGCGGCGGCCCGAACTGGGTGAGCTGGGACCTGAGCTCGACCCACCTCGGCAGCCGCGATCGCTGCAACTGCTACTCGGCCGACACGGCGCTCGCGCGGCTCGGCTACGGCCAGTACATGTACAACACTGCGGACTATACCGGCGGCGGCTACGACCGCGGCCACATGGAACCGTCGGCCGATCAAACGAAGACCGATGGCGAGAACGCACGCACGTTCTTCCTTACCAACTTCCTGCCGCAGCAGCATGCGCTGAACGCCGGGCCGTGGGAGGATCTCGAGATCGCCGTGCGCGACTCGGTGAAGGCGGGACGCGAAGCCTACGTGATCGCCGGCGGCGTGTTCACGAACAACGTCGGACTCGGATCGCTCAAAGGCGAAGGCAAGATCTTCATTCCCGATTCCACCTGGAAGATCGTCGTGCTCATGCCGGCAAACGGGGGCTTGGCCGACGTCAATTCGCCGAGTGACATCGACGTCATCGTGGTAAACATGCCGAACGTCGCCACGGGTCTGTCGGACGATTGGACCGCGTATCGCACGAGTGTGCAGGCGATCCAGCGCTCGACGGGTTACGACTTCCTGTCCGCGCTGCCGCAGGCGATTCAGGATGCGGTGGAAAATCACACGCCGGTGGTCAATGCGTTCCCCGGCGCGACGATTCTCGCCGGCGAGACCTACGCTTCGATCGGCACGTTCAGCGATCTCGATCGCGATCCGTGGACCGCGTCCGCGGACTACGGCGATCGCACGGCGACGCAGAACGTCCAGATCAGCGATATGAGTTTCACGCTCAACCATGCATACGCGAGCGCCGGCACGTTCACGGCGACCGTGACCGTCAGCGACGGCCGCGCCAGTGCGAGCCGATCAGCAGTCGTTACGGTCCAGTCGCCGGCGCAGGGCATCGTCAACCTCGGCGACGCGCTCACCGCGCTCGCCGATGGCACCCTCGGCGGCGGCCTGGTCGCCGCCACGACGACCACGAGCACGTCGACCGAGCCGGCGCTCTCCGCGGGCGAGCTCGAATCACTGCGCGCGAAGCTCACGGCCGCGAGCAGCCAGCTCGCCGCCGGAAAGACGACCCCTGCGGCGAACACAATCGGCGCATTCATCAACGAATTGCAGGCCATTATCCGGAGTGGCCGGCTTTCAACGGCGGACGGACAGCCGATCATCGCCTACGCACAGCGCGTCGCGGCGAGCATCCGAAAATCGTAATAACGACGGCGCGTGGCGAGCCGATTCACCGGCTCGCCACGCGCCCCGACCGCGCCCGCTCGCGGCGCTCGCCGCATCCGGGCGCGAGCGTTACCTTCTCCGCCGATGATCCGCACAGTTGTCTTCGGGATCGCGCTCGTCGCGCTCGT